>ENA-ORMJ01001137-ORMJ01001137.1-human-gut-metagenome-genome-assembly--contig:-NODE-1137-length-17150-cov-23.751038_pt1 | contig 17150 bp, 7 predicted proteins | sample MGYA00242100_ERZ508989 | MGnify/ENA primary metagenome ERZ508989 (study PRJEB26280, sample SAMEA2531403) | human gut metagenome | biome: human gut; feature: human-associated habitat; material: faeces...
AAAGAAAATACCGATAAAGCCCTAAAATACGGGATATATCGGCATTTACCAACTTATGAAAAGATAATCAGAAATTTAGTAAGTTTTTATTGATAAAATTTATATTTTACTTTCATATTATTGTAAATAGTGGTAATCTGTTATTAGTACTAAAGGCGTATGATATTGTATTTTTAAAGGAGCGTTGATATGACAAAACATGTATTAAAGAGAATGATAGGAGTTGTCCTTTGCTTATGTCTATTGCTTCAATTACTGCCTCAGGCTCAAAATGTACTTGCAGCATCTAGTAAGGTTGAGACGGCGCTGGACTGGGCACAGAAAATTGCAGATGATAATAGTCATGGGTATTCACAACAACATAGAAATGGACCAGATTATGATTGTTCTTCATATGTGAGTACTGCACTTGTAAAATCCGGATTAAATGATAATGGTAGTCTTACAACTTATACTATGAAGAAGTATTTGTGCTCAAAAGGATTTACATGGATTCCTTGGAGCTCAATTGGAGGTCAGAGTGGTTTAAAAAGAGGTGATATTCTATTAGATGAAGATACACATACGGAATTCTATATTGGAAATGGAAAGATGATTGGGGCACATAGGGATTATGGATATCCAGCAACGGGAGATCAAACTGGAAAAGAAATATCTGTTCAAAGTTTTTATAATAATCAATATGGTATTTCATGGAACGGAGTATTACGATATGAGGAAACAAATCCTGTCACAACTACACCATCCATCTGGAAAAACAGTGACAGCTATACGGTAGGAAATTCGGCAACACTAACCTGGAACAGTGTAGATAATGCAACAGGATATTGGTTTTCAGTCTGGTATAAGGGGGAACAAATTGTTACAACTCAGGTTTCAGGAAGCTCGGAGTATACATTAAATAATCTGGGAGAGGGAGAGTATACTGCCTATATAACGGCTTATAATGATAGCAGCAGTAAGCAGGGCTCTGTGACCTTTAGGGTAAATTATGTTTCTGGTGAGCAGACGATTCCAAATGGTAGGTATCAGATTTGCTCTGCTTTGGACAATTCATCTGTTATATCTATTTCAGGCGCATCAACGGATGATGAGGCAAATGTATTGTTATATGCAAACGAGAGACACGATAATCAGTATTTTGATTTTGAATATTTGGGAGATGGATATTATAAAATAACTGCAAAACATAGCGGAAAGGTACTGGATGTTTATTGGGAAAAGATGGAAGCAGGAGCAAACGTTCAGCAGTACTATTGGAATAATGGTGATAATCAGCAGTGGGTAGTAAAAGATGCAGGTGATGGATATTTTTACATTATATCAAAATCGAATAGTTTGTATATGGATGTGTATGGAGGTGTAGCGTCGAATGATGTCAATATTGATACATATACGGGACATGGAGGAACCAGCGAAAAATGGAAACTGATTCCAGCAGGTGAGCAGTCTGTTGCTGATGGAAAATATCAGATATGTACTGCTTTGGACGATTCAAGTGTTATTTCAATTTCTGAAGCATCAAAAGATGCATGTGCTAATGCATTGCTTTATGCAAATGAAAATCATAAGAACCAGGTGTTTAATTTTGAATATCAAGGGGATGGATATTATAAAATCATCGCAAGACACAGTGGAATGGTGCTTGATGTTTATAATTCAGAACAGTCAAGTGGTGCGAATGTAGAACAGTATCCTTGGAAAAACTGTGATAATCAGAAATGGGTTGTTAAGCCTGCTGGAGATGGATATTATTATATCGTTTCAAAAGGAAATGGATTATATCTGGATGTGTACGGCGGAGTGGCTGTGAATGATGCCAATATAGATACATATTTTGGACATGGAGGAGCCAGTGAAAAATGGCGTTTAATACCTGTAAATGAACCAGAGAATCTGCTTACAGTAAAAGGATGTTCGGTATCATTGAAGGAAAACATAGGAGTTAACATGTATGCTTCCTTTTCAGATGATATATTAGAAGATGATGGGGCAAAAGTCAGATTTACATATGCCGATAATTCTTATATAGAAGTGCCTCTTTCAAATTATATGTCAACAACCTATAATAATGAGAATGTAAAGAAAATTACATTTGATACAGTACCTGCAAAATTGACTGAGAAAATCAAGGTAAGTGTAATAAAGAGTGACGATACTCAGACTAATATGTTTTCATTTTCAACAAGTGATTATTTGTATGCGCTTATAAATAGTACTGATAAATCAATTGATGCAAACCAGAAGAATATTGCCAAGGCTCTATTAAATTATGGGGCATATTCACAGATTTACTTCGGGGTAGACACAGCAGACCTGGCGAATAAAAAACTAACTGATAATACCGTAGAAAAGACAGATAGCGATACAGTGATTAAGTCTATTCAAGGTCAAGAAAATGGGCTGTTCAGTAACAAAGATTTTGAATATATAGGTTCATCACTGGTGTGTGATTCTAGTACTGATTTAAAACTGTATTTTGTCAATAAGAGCCGACTTACGATGAAGCAGATAGAAAATCAATATGATATATCTGTGGCAAACAAGAATACGCATGGATTTGATGTAGGAACGGATGGCAATATTTTATGGATTAAGGTAAAAGATTTAAGACCAAAAGAACTGGAGGAGATGTATTCAGTAAGAATTTTATCGGATGATGGTTCAGTTATTGTTGAAACAAGTCCGAGTGCATATATAAAAAAGGCATTGTTATCGGAAGATGTAAAATTGGAAAATTTATGTAAGGCCATGTGGGCTTATGGACAGGCTGCAAGGGAGTATGAAAAGTAGTGTTTAAGGAAGGAATTGCTTATGAAGAGAATATTTAGTGTATTAATGTCAATAGTGGTTGTTTTGAGCTGTGTTGTATTTATTATGCCACCAAACATAGTGTTAGCTGCAAATAATGCTGACGATATAGTTTCTATAGCAAGAGGAGAATTAGGAAGTACAAATTATAGTAAATATTATGGTGGAAATAAAGGTGCCTGGTGTGCAGATTTTGTCTCATGGTGTGCTCAGCAGGCTGGGGTTGACAGTATAGCCAAGAGTTCTTCTTGTTACAATATGTATATCGGTATGAAGAATAATGGTTGCCAAGAAGTTAGTTCTCCTCAAAAGGGGGATATTGTATTTTTCTATTGTACAAAATGCAGTTCAACAGCTGGAAAATGGTGTCATGTTGGAATTATGGAGGATTCCACATACTCTATTGAAGGAAACAGATGGAGTAATGGTGTATCAAAGGTAGAAAGAGGAAACTCATATTCTCATAATGGAGATTTAGGCTATAAGCACAGAGATGGAATTGTTAGAAAATATTTGAGACCTAAATATAGTTCTCCAAATCCCCCAACCTACTCCAACTTCTGGGTAGACCATTCCTTATTTGATACATCTGAGAATGTTTCATTTACAGTAGTTGCCTCAGGCGCAGATAATTATACTATTGGTATTGACAAAATTGGAGCTGGTCGTGTAGTTACGGAAGATTGTGAAAGTACATATACCATTGCTGCAAGCAGGCTTGGAACTGGAGAGTATAGTGCTTATATGACTGTAGCGAATAGTGCAGGATATGTTGATACTTATAGTGTTGAGTTTGTGATAGCGGAGAAATATAATCTTGGGGATAAGTTTTCAGCAAGAATTCAGAATGTAGGAACCGGAGGGTATGTAACAAATAAAAATAACAGTATAGTTGGCGCAGCGGAAAGTGGCAATAATGACCAAATATGGTATTTTAATAGACAGTCTGATGGTTCGTATACGGTTATGAGTCAGCTAAATGGCTTATATATGGATGTTTCGTATGTTGATAATCCACCGGCAGGTGCAGAAGTACATGCGTGGGAATTTACGGATAAATGGAATCAAAAATTTGATATTTTCTATTTGTATAACGCATTTTATATTAGACCGTCAAATACAAAGGTTATGGTTGTAGATATTGGTGGAGATAATGTAGCATGCTATGCTTTTGCAAAGAACTGGGGACCGCAGAAATTCAAGTTTGATATGGTTGGATTGGGAGATTACATACCATATGATTTGGGAGATGAGTTCTACGCGCAGATTCGTTGTCAGGGAACAAATCTGTATGTCACAAATAAGTGCGGAAATGTAGCAGGTTCTACGGCAACAGCTGATGGTAGTCAGATATGGAAATTTACGCGTCAATCCAATGGGGCATATGCCATTCAAAGTACTTTGGATGGATCATATATAGACGTTGAACATTCACATGATGCAAATGAGACCAATTTCCTTGCATGGAACGAGTATACAGGAAATCGAAACCAGCAGTTTTATTTTTATGAGATGGATAAAGCTTTTTATATAAAGCCTCTGATAAGCAGCACCCGTGTTATGGATATGGTGTCAGTTGAACCATACAATGTAGCTTTGTGGGATAAGGGAAACGACTGGGGACCGCAAAAGTTTGATGTGATAAAAGTCAGCCATAGTGATGACAACATGAGTAAACCGGTTGAGACGTCGTATTTTAAAGGACATAAATATGAGCTCTATAATGAATCAATGACCTGGGAGTCGGCTAAGCTCTTTTGTGAGAAAAAGGGTGGACATCTTGTTACTATTTCAGATGAGAAAGAGAATGAATTTGTTAATGGCATGAGATGCCGTAACCTATCAACTGATTATCAGCAGAGTATATGGCTTGGAGGTTCTGATACAGCAAATGAGGGAACATGGTCTTGGATTACAGGTGAACCGTTTACGTACAGTAACTGGGAACTAAATGAGCCTAATGGTGGAACCACGCAGAATTATCTTCAGATGTATTCATCAGGTAACTGGGATGATGTGCAGAATGAAGCTGGCAGATTTGTGGTATGTGAATATGATTCGGTACAACCAAAGCTGACACCTGTTGCCAGTTCGCTCAGTCTGAGTGATAATATTGGATTTAATATTTACATGCAGATATCCGATGATGTGCTGAGTGATGATGGTGCATTTATGATTATTACAAATTCGGATGGAAATGTAATTAAGAAGCCGATTTCATCATATGAGACAACAACATATCAAGACAAATCAGTAAAAAAGATAGTCAGTATGGTACCTGCAGCAAAGATGTCTGGAAAGCTTTCATTTAAAATTTTAAAATCAGATGGCACAGAAAGCGGTACTTATATATGTTCAGTTATGGATTACGCAAATGAAATGATTAAGAAAGCCGATACTGATGCTGAGTGTAAAAAGGCACTTCCTCTAGTAATGGCAATGCTGAACTATGGAGCCTATTCTCAGATATATTTCGGTGAGGACAAAACAAATCTTGCAAATGCCATATTAAAAGATGATAATACTGCAACGATAAAGAGTGAGGATATAATAAAATCTATAACATACAGTGAGCAGGGGCTTTTTAGCAATAAAGATTTAGAGTATATGGGCTCATCACTTATATGTGGATCAGATACCTCATTAAAGCTGTATTTTAACAATAAGAATAAGCTAACAGAGAAGCAGATAAAGGATAGATATGATATCAGCACACTTGACAAAAACAAGCATGATTATGATACCGGTGTTGACGGAAGCATTTTCTGGATAAAAATAAAAGGGATAAAACCCGCAGAACTCGGTAATGTTTATGGAGTAAACCTGGTATCTGAGGATGGTTCAGTTATTGTGGAGACGAGTCCATATGTGTATGTGAAAAAGGCATTGGGGGCTGGTGATAGCAGGCTGCAGAATCTGTGCAAAGCAATGTGGGCTTATGGACAGGCTGCAAAAGAGTATTTATAGGAAATATATTGAAGGTGAGTTGAATGTCTAGAATGAGAAATAATTATTTGAAAATAGTATCAATTTTGTTAGCATTATTGATGATAGTCCAAATAATGCCATCGACAGAGGTTTGGGCTGTATCAGAATCACAGTTTGATAGCAAAATGAGTGAATTAAAGGGACAGTATCCTAATTATTCATGTTGGAATGATAGATTTGATAATGGAAGCGAATGCTGGGGATTTGCAAATATGCTGGGATATAAAGTTTTTGGAACAAAACCATCAACTTGGAAAAAGGTGTACAGCATAAATAATGTAAAAAAAGGTGATTTGATTCAATACGGAAGCACGAATGGTAGTGGTCATACCATTTTTGTAACAAGTGTTTCAGGCGATACGATTACATTTGTTGACTGTAATGGTAACGGAAATTATAGTGGCGCAAATAAGGTGCGTCACAATGGCGTGTTATGGGGAAATACTATAAAAAAGGGAAATAAGATGTATGGGAGAATTAACTTTAGCTATATATGTGTTTCGCCTGGTTTTGATAATCCAAATCCTGTCACAACTACGCCATCCATCTGGAAAAACAGTGATAGCTATACGGTAGGAAATTCGGCAACACTAACATGGAACAGTGTAGATAATGCAACAGGATATTGGTTTTCAGTCTGGTATAAGGGGGAACAAATTGTTACAACTCAGGTTTCAGGAAGCTCGGAGTATACATTAAATAATCTGGGAGAGGGAGAGTATACTGCTTTCATAACCGCTTATAATGATATCAGCAGTAAGCAGGGCTCTGTGACCTTTAGGGTAAATTATCTTGATATAGGTACAAATTTTATAGCTAACATAATTAAAGTTGATTCATGGAGTCATGTGGTTAATGATAATACAAATGCCTGCATAGGTAAGGAAGAGGGAAATGCAAATGAGTATTATGAATTTACAAGACAGAGTGATGGCGCATATATAATTAAATCACTTGAGGATGGAAAATATCTCGAGGTTTCTGATGGTGGAAATAAAAATGGTCAGAATGTGGGCTTTGGCGATTATACAGGAGAAAATAACCAAAGATGGTATATAAAGAATGGCTCTAGTGGAAAAATATTAATTCCTAAAAACGCAACAGAATCATGCCTAGATATATCTAATAATGGCTCAGCAGTAGGAACAAATGCACAAATATGGGCTCAGGCGGGAGTGGCAGCCCAGGAATTTAGTATATATACACAGTCGAATATTCCAAACTTCATTAATTTTGGAGATGATTTTTACGCAAATATAATCAAAGCAAGTACATGGAGTACTCTTGTAAATAAGAATCCTAATTTGGAAGTTGGTGGAGAGGGTGAAGCAGAAGGAAGCGATATATGGCATTTCAGACGAATGAAAGATGGTACATATATCATACAGTCTCTATTTGATGGAAAATATCTTGATGTTGAGAAATTTAGCGATCAAAAAGGAGCTAACGTATATTGCTATGATTATACAGGTGATAGTAATCAGAGATGGTATTTGACATTGGGTAAAAATGGAAAGGTCTTAATTCCAAAGAATGCTACTGGATTATGTTTAGATGTTTCTAATGATGGTTCGGACGCTGGTACAAATGCACAGTTATGGGAGCCAAACGGAACAACTGCTCAGGAGTTTAATGTTTATAAAGAGGAAACGATAAAGCTAGGCACGGCAAATGTTACTTTATCAAATAACAATTATATATATGATGGCAAAGAGAAGAAACCGGATGTAACAGTAAAATATGGATATGCTACGTTACAACAAGGCACAGATTATACGGTGGAGTATTCAAATAATACAAAAGCAGGTACAGCCACCGTTACAATAAAAGGCACTGGAATATATTCAGGTACGGTTTCTAAAAACTTTGAAATAAAGGAAGCTTTATATACGGTGTATGGATATCAGGTTATTATCAATGGAAATTTCGATTTGAAATATTATATTGATTTGTCAAAAGAAGTTGCAAATGATACCGATGCGTACATTGAGTTTAAAGTCGGTGATAGAGTACAAAAGGTAAAACAGAGAGAAACATCTAATGGGCATTATGTTTATACATGTGAAGTGCCTGTAGCTCAGATTGGTGACAAAGTGACGGCAACATTATATTATAAGGATAAATCATATGCTCTTACACAGTATTCGGTCAAAGATTATCTAAATACAATAGTTCAAAACAAAGATAAAAAAGAAGAGTATGGAAAGGCTGTAGACATTGCATCAGCCATACTGAATTATGGGGCAAGGGCACAGCTATATTTTGGATATAAGACAGATTCATTAGTTAACAGTGCTTTATCGGATGCTGAGATAAAAAAAGTGGATTCTATTTTGGCACAGGATATTAAGAATGCTATAACCAATAAGGAAAGCGGCAACCTTGAAAACAATGATTTCAAATACTATGGAGATTCATTAGTATGCAAGTCCGATACAGGAATGAAACTGTATTTTGAAAATAAAAATAGTCTTTCTCTTAAAGAGATTGAGAAGAAATATGATATTTCGGTTAAAGATTGTAAGAAGCAGGTTAGTAAATCCATAAACGGAAATATGATTTGTATTACTATTAATGACTTAAGTGCTACTGAACTGGATGATAATTTTGTGGTGCAGATAACGAATAAGCAAAACAGCAGTCAGAGTATGTCTGTTTCAATAAGCCCGTATATGTATATAAAGAAATCTATGGATTCAAGAAATGCAAAGCTTATAAATCTCAGCAAAGCGATGTATTGGTATAGTCAGAAGGCTATGGAGTATTCAATGACAGAAAATAGATAAGTTTTATAATTATCTTTTCGAATTAATAGATTTAAGGAATACAGTTGCAGCAATTGCTTGGGAAATTGAATAATAACACTAGGAGATAGAGAACGGCAATGTTCTCTATCTTAATTTATATTGCATTGAACAAATAAAAATAGTAATATAGAACTATAAGAAAAGAACTATATAAAAATGGATAATAATAGTAAGGTAATCTTGATAATATAGAGGGAAAGGGAACGTTTATATGAACAAAAAATGGGTGGGCACTTATGGCATTTCAAATGATTTTCTCAGTGCTACTAAAGGTTTATGATGAGATTTAAAGTGGAGGATTGATTTATGAAAACTAAAATTATATCTGTTATGTTAGTAATGATATTAATTATTACTTCTTATTTGCCTGTTTCTGTAATACAAGCTTCTGAAATAGACAGTAGAGCAAGTATGGATAATGGTGTGAAGATAAAATCGTTTTATAGCGATGGTTATACATCTGCAGCAATTACAGAGGATGGAGAATTATATTGTTGGGGAAATAATTCGGTCGGAACTGTCGGAAATGGTACTTTTATAAATCAGTTAACACCAGTTAAAATTCTAGAGGACGTTAGAGAGGTTTTTTTAAGTTCATGGACAACCATCGCAATAACAACGAATGGAGATTTATATTGTTGGGGGTTTAATATATGGGGGCAGGTCGGAAATGGTACTACTATCAATCAATCAACACCAATCAAAATACTAAAGAATGTGATGGTATTTGATGCAGATGGTTCCACATTTTCAGCAATAACAACAAATGGAGATTTATATCGTTGGGGAAGAAATGAAGGTGGAGAATTGGGAAACAATTCTATTATAAATCAGTTAACGCCTATTAAAATATTAGAGAATGTTAAAGAATTTTCGTCATATGCTGGCGTATCAGGAGCAATAACGACAAACGGAGATTTATATTGCTGGGGATTAAATTGGGGAGGACACGTAGGAAATGGTACAACTGAAAATCAATTAATACCGGTTAAAATATTAGAGAATATAAAGGATTGTTCAATAGAATCTGAAATATCAGGAGCAATAACAACAAACGGAGATTTATATTGCTGGGGGCGTAATGTACATGGTGCTGTAGGAAATGGTACTACAAATGACCAATTAACACCAGTTAAAGTATTAGAGAATGTTAAAAATGTCTTGATAAATAATAATTATACAACAGCAGCAGTGACAACAAACGGAGAATTATATTGTTGGGGCGATAATGAGTATGGAAAGGTAGGAAATGGAACTAGAGATACTCAATTAACACCAGTTAAAATATTGGATAATATAAATTCGTTTTCTTTGAAAATTAATACGGCTGCAGCAATAACAACAAATAGAGAATTATATTGCTGGGGGAGCAATAGTTATGGCCAAGTAGGGAATGGAACTAGAGATACTCAATTAACACCAGTTAAAGTATTAAGTAGTGTTAAATGTTTCACAGCATATGATACAAACAAAGCAATAACAGCAAATGGAGATTTATATTGTTGGGGACTTAATAGTTATGGCCAAGTAGGAAATGGAACAACAGTTAATCAATTGACACCGTTGAAAATATTAGAGAATGTTAAAACAGTTAATAAAAATTCTGCAATAACAACAAATGGAGACTTATACTGTTGGGGATATAATACAAATGGCCAGGTAGGAAATGGAACAACAGATACTCAGTTAACACCATATAAAGTTATATTTCCTAAAGATACAAGTATTGATTCTTCTGTAACTCTTAAAGCAACAGCAAAAGCAGTAAATGCTTTCTTAAAAAAGACATTAAAGGATCAAAAATGGGCAGATGGTAAAATTGACAGTATTTCTATGGATTTTACCATGAAAGATAAAAAGTATACTTTTACACCGTTAAATATGGATTTTGCGGCAGGAATGCCTCTGTCGAATTTGAATTATCAGGCAGTTATTGACACAGACAGTAAGACTGTAAAGGTGTTACTTGGTGCTTCAAAAGATGGAAAGTCGGAAATAAAACAGACAACCAATGTTAATAGTACATCATGGGGACAGCAGTATCAGTCTGTCAAAAAGATGTACAAAGACCTGACCGGTTTTGATGCCAAAACTTCAAGGACAACGTGGAACCGGTTTGAAAAAATGAAATCAGAGCTAAATCATTTAAAGTGTGATATGTTTGTCAATGCAGATATGAAAATCACCGGCTTTATGGAGTTTTCATATAGTGATGATAGCCGGTTATCATTCAAGGAAGGTGGAATAATTGAGAAAGTATCTGTTGATACAAAATTCTCTTCTCCTGTAGTGGCTCCATGGGTATATATATCATTAGGCTTAGGTGTATCTGAAGAAGGAACCCTGAAAGTTCAGGTTAATGATAATGTTCCTGAGCTTATTGCATCACTGGAGCTTGCAGCCAAGGCATCAGCCAAGGTAACAGGACAAATTCCGGTCATTGCAAAAGTTGAAGGCATGATAGACGCAGAACTTTCAGCAACAGTAGCCAATACTGATCCTAAATTTACAGTTGATATGACAGGTGATATTTCACTTAAGGCAACAGCACTTGCCGGAATTATAGAGGTTTACAATAATACCTGGAATTATCTCGACTGTCAGATATATCCGGAATTTAAAAATAATAATGATACAGAAATCGCATCATATAATTCAACAGATGAAATGCTGTGTACGGCATCCGGCACAGAACGAATAGTAGGAGCGCAGAGTACTAAGTTGTCCGGTACTGATTTTAGCGAACAAAATGTTTACAGTCAGAATGAGGCCCGGCTGATATCTTTGAGTAACAATAGAAAAATACTATTATGGCTTGATGACAGTAGGGAGAAAAGCAACAATAACCGCACCACATTAATGTATTCTGTTTATGATGGCAGTAACTGGTCAAATCCGGAAGAAGTATGTAATGATGGCTGCTTTGATGGAGAATTCTCTTATTATGTAGAAAACGATAACACTGTATATGTTGTTTTCCAAAAAGGAAATATGATTTTTGGAGATGACACAGAATATTCGGATGTTGTACGAAATATAGATCCGTATGTGACCAAATTTGATGGCAGTACTTTTTCTACTCCGGAAAAGGTAAGAGATGGCAATAATTCATATGAAGATAATTTTACAATTACAAAGAATGATAGTCAGCTAAAAGTAACTTATGTGGAATATCCATCTGATTATCTCGCGGGCAATTCAGATACTTTAAATCTTATGAATACCGTAAATGATGGCTCTGAATGGGCTGATAATATGATTTGTGAAGAAAACAGTTTTATCTCTGATTATGAATATATAGGTAGCCGGCTTTATCTGGAATTATATAACACAGACAAGGGATGCTATGAACTGTATAAATCAGATAATGGCAACGATGAATTATTAAAATCTCTTTCAAAGGAGGTTGAATTAGTATCTGCCGGAGATAAAATATATTATGTTGAAAATGATATTTTAAATACTTTAAAAGCAGATAAAATATCTGAATGTCAATTACCATATGGTACGGATTATAAGATTATCACAAATGGCAACAGCACAAAGCTTGTTTACGAGATAATAAATGAGGAGCACAGTTCAGCACTATACAGCGGAGATATTTCGGATGGAACAGTGGGAGATACCTTAATCTACAGGTCTGAAAGTGACTATATAAAGAGTTACAACGGATGTATTGATGAAAATGGCAATTTAGATATTGCAACAACCTTGTGTACTTTGAATTCAGACCTTTCTGAAAGCAACTATTCATTAAATGTTATAGGACGCAAAAAAAATTATTCGCTTGCATCAACATACTTATATTATGATGAGAATAATGTAGTGGCTGATAAGGATTTGGACTTATATTATGATGTAACTAATAACGGAAATGAAAATATTTTATCATATAATGTTGTACTTTATGATGAAAGCGGAAATACTTTGGCGGATTCTAAAGTAACAACAGGTATTAAAGTGGGTGAAACCCGTGAAGAAAAATTAGTATATCACATTCCAAAAGATTTTGGTGAGCAAAGCGTCTATATTCAGATACAGTCTGTTGATGGAAAAAAGATATATTCAAAGGCTGAAACGGTTATAAAACACAATGATATAGAAATATGCAATGTGCAGGTAAAGCATATGTGTAATGGTGATTACGGTATTGAGTGTACATTGAAAAATAATGGTTATCGAAATGCTGATAATGTAGCTATTTCTTTTAATAGCAATGGAGATGATATAATAAAAGAAACTGAGATAGAGCATTTAAACAGTGGGGAAACTTGTACAGCCAGTGTTGAGTTGACAGCAGATGAATATGCTTGTATATCAGATAAAACCTTATATTGTGAAGTGTCGAGTTCACTTTCAGAAAGCGATTACGGTAACAATTCAAAAACAATTGATTTGAATAAAACTACTGCATACGGAATGCATAACTGGGTAAAAGATGAAAAATCCGGAAAATATATTTGCAGCATTTGTGGCAAAAAGATAGAAGATGATTATTCTGGTGACCTGAAAGGCCTTTCACTAAGCCTGAGTGATGATATCGGATTGAATTTTGTTATGCAACTGTCAGATTCTTTACTGATTGATAAAGATAATGCATATGTCGAATTTACACCTGAAGGAAGCAAAAAATTCACACGTGTATATCTTAAGGACGCAGACAAGGTAAATTACAACGGAACCGACTGTTATTCATTTAAATGCAGGGTTAATGCCGCAGAAATGACCAAAAAGGTAAACGCGGTGCTTCATTGCAATGATTGGACAGGACAGACATATTCATATTCGGTTTATGACTATGCAAGCAAAATACTAGCCGAGCCAGAAAGCAGCGAATACAAGTCATCAGCACTACTAATAAAAGCAATGCTGAACTATGGCGGATATGCTCAGATTTATTTTAATGAAAATACGGATGCTCTTGCCAATAAGGGATTATATAATAAGACCAATGATCCTGTATTAACAACTAATACAACAGTTTCAAAAGACTATAATTATGCTGTATTCAACAACAATATGGGCGTTTCATTCATAGGCGGCAGTCTTGTCCTGAATTCCGGTACGGATTTGAAGCTGTATTATGGCATAGATGACAAAAATGTGGCTCATAACATAAATGTGAGTGTAAATGGACAAAATGTTGCACCTGAGTATGATGGAACTATCATGTGTGTAAGAGTCCCGGATATTAGCATTTCATCGCTTGGTGATACATATAACGTTAAAATCAGCGTGAATGGAAAAGAGATAAATCAGAAGTATAGTGCAATGACATATATGTATAAGGCGTTAAATGCACAAAACTCTAATACAAAGCTGAATAATGTAGTAAAGGCGTTATATCTTTATAATGAAGCAGCAAAGCAGTATTCGATGGGAATTGAATAATCGCGGGTAATCGAAGTTTTTGAGGGTTTGCCAAAGTTTATGAGGGTCAGTCGTGAAGGGCTGACCCTTTTAGAATGCCGGTTTTTGAGGGTTCGTGCTTAAAGTTCTTAACTTATTTATGATTTGATGATTAACTTTACACTGATATTTAATAAACCACTTGACAAAATTACTTAAAATGGTAAAATGATATAAAATAATTTGCGCGGAGGTAATAATATATGCGGCAATACACAGATAAAATACCATTAGATACTAATGTTGTGAAGTTGATTATTAAAGCGATTGAAAATGCAGATTATCTATATTGTAGCTATTTGCAGGAAGAAAAATTTCCGACCAATAATGGTAGCGAAGGAGCAAAGTGGAATTACATAAATAGAGAAGTCGAAAAGGATATGGAAGAGGGGAGATACCAAATCGAAGTTTTGTGTCGCGGACCATGGAAATTTCTGGGAATATATGATCGTGAGACCAGATATTTTTATACGCTTATGAGAGAAAAGAATCTTCATTCTTTGAGAAAAAATCAAAATACAAAACTTTTTCATTATGTAAATGCTCTTAGCCGTTTAAATGAGGGGTTAAGGAGCATGTATGCAGTGGAATATGAACAGTTATGTCTGTTTTCGGATATGTTATACGATAATGAAAAAGAGGAAACCCTGGATTGGATACTGGAGAAACTCATTGCTAAAATTGATGGTTCAATAGAGAGATATGTTTTAATATCATTTGATATTTCACATGGTCAGGTAACGGCAATTAAGGGAACTGTTCCTGCGGTTGGAATGAATTATTTTAAAGAGGAAGATTGGACAGATTTATTAAATGCATCATATTCCTTTACAGATCTTGGTGGATCGGGAGAAGTTCCAGAAGAAGATGTAATGTTGGAGCGCAAGCCAAAGCTGCGTAGAAGGAATAGAAAAGAAGAACAGAAGAATGCTGAATAAAAATAATACTGAAGGAGTAAAGTGCCGTGATGAAAACTCAGGTGGGATTCAATGGGAAGAGGTTAAAAGCTGCACGTTTGTATAGAGGGCTGACGATATCAGAAGAGGCTAAAATGTCGGATATATCAAAACAGGCAATCTCTCAATTTGAAAACGGTAAGACAGAACCTAGGTTAGAAACATTAATGAAGATAATGCAAGTATTGAGGTTTCCAAGAGAATATTTTTATGAAAATCCGGAGGATAAAGTAGTAATTGGAGACACATATTTTAGATCATTATCTTCCACGAGTAACAAAGAGCGTCTGGCACAGATAGAATGTGTTAAGCTATTGGTTGCTATTTATCGTGGAATAGATGAATATATAGCCTTTCCGGAACTGAATCTATATACAGTCCCGGAAGATTTTGATTTTGATATTGAAGCATTAGCAAAAAATGTACGCAAATTTTGGAATATAGGTAATGACAGAATATTAAATCTTGTAAGTATCTTGGAAAAGAATGGAGTTATTGTAAGTACACGATTCACAAATGGAAATAAAATAGATGCATATAGTCAGATAGAGAACATAAATGATAAAATAATAGCTGTTATTATTTTAGGTGACGATAAAGAAAATGCTTTTAGAAGAAATTTCAGTGCGGCACATGAGCTTGGGCATTTATTGTTGGATGACTTCTATGATATAGAGGGAATGAGTAAAATTGAATATAAAGAAATGGAAGATACAATGAATCGTTTTGCTGGAGCGTTATTGGTACCGGAAGAGCTTTATAGGATGGATTTACAGACAAATGCAAAAACAGAACTTAATTTTTATATTCAAATGAAAAAGAAATATGGTGTATCAGCAGCTGCACTTATAGTAAGAGCAAGGCAACTGGAAGAAATTACAATAAATCAGTATCAATATCTGATGAAACAATTGTCGCAAAAAGGATATAGAAAATGTGAACCTTATGATAAAGAAACTAAGCAAATGCAACCAAGATACTTAAAAGAAGCAATGAGAATGATTATTGAAGAAGATAAAGTAACTGGAACAGAATTTTTGGAAGTGGTTTCTGAGAAGGGCGTCAGTGTATCAGAAGAAATAGTGGAAAATATACTTAATTTGGATGAGGGATATTTGAGAATGAATGACAGTTCGGGAGAAATTGTTGCTTTGGAAAGGCGATAATAATAATTTCAAGAATGTAACAATTGCAGGATTTTTTGGTTAGTGATAGTGAGATATCATATATTTTTTAGAGGAGGCAAACTATTGTATATTTCGTTGCAAATGAACCGCTTGCACGGCCTTTATGAGCCAGCCTCACGGAGGATGAGAACCACCCTCACGGAGACTGAGCCAATGTAATATTTTGTTAACCATCAGACTTCTGCCTGTTGATTATATATCAACTGAATAGTTAATCTACGGATTCATCAGTGTTTATGATTCCTTATTTTGTCCAAATTCAGCTCTAATTTTTGTCAGGCATCTGCTCATTTAATTGTGGTAATTTATGCTGACTTGAAAAAGTAAATTCACGTGCACAGGTAAATTCCACCGTGCCTTTAAAAGTTCACTAAAATTGATAGTTTTCTGAGGAAAAATGAGAAACTTCTGTTATAATCATAGTAATTCGTGTCTGCTGATTAAAAGAAAATCAGCTTAAAACTATAGATTTTACTGTGTTTTCTGCTCAAAGTTGGTATAATAAGGTGCACGGTTTTAACAGATTTTAAATCTTTTTTTGTGCAGTTTTCAATAGAAAAATACCATTTACGGAGCGGAAAATAATGTACAAATATACTGATAATACACAAAGCAACTTCTTGGATTTCAATCAGCCAATAGGACTTCACATGAACCCTGAAAACAGATGGGTAAAAATGGCAGATGCTATTCCATGCGAAGTCTTTGAAAAGAAATATTCCCGACTGTTCAAAGGAAAGAATGACCGGGTAGCCAAGCCATTACGTCTTGCTCTTGGCGCATTGATCATCCAAACGAAATATCAGTATTCTGACAGAGAACTCGTTGAATAGCTGACAGAAAATCCGTATTAGTATAATGGTCTATGGATGGACAGTAAAGTGGTCAGGTGATGGACAAGATAAGGAATCATAAACAAAATTAGACATATCACAAAGGAGACCAGCTATGAAAAGTCAACCATAAATTAGCAAAAAATTTCTTTTTCATAT
>ENA-ORMJ01001144-ORMJ01001144.1-human-gut-metagenome-genome-assembly--contig:-NODE-1144-length-17068-cov-55.395168_pt1 | contig 17068 bp, 14 predicted proteins | sample MGYA00242100_ERZ508989 | MGnify/ENA primary metagenome ERZ508989 (study PRJEB26280, sample SAMEA2531403) | human gut metagenome | biome: human gut; feature: human-associated habitat; material: faeces...
CTAAAAAACGTGCCAAATTTTAAACGGATTTTGAACACCCTACCTTACAGGGCGTGCTGCTTATATGGGCTTCTGCCCTTTCATGGCGTTACTGCTATGGGCTTCTTGCCCATTTCAGGGCGTGCTGCTTATATGGGCTTCTGCCCTTTCATGGCGTTGCTGCTATGGCTTTTAATTACCCAATACACCTCCTGTACGGTTGAAATTATCCAGCACGCCCTGAAGGGGCAGAAGCTCCTAGCCCAGGGCATCGCCCTGGGTTTTTGTTTTGTGCGAAAGCAGCACGCCCTGTAAGGGCAAAAGCTTTACATCTTGAGTAAAGTTCAACTAATGTTTCATTGCGCAGGGTATTTTCAACGCTGAGTGTTGACTCATACTCCTCTAAAATTCCCCTTTAGCGGTAGAGATTTCTCTGAGCGAAACGGGGGATCGTGGGAGCGAATGTGACGATTGCCGCATTCGCTCCCATGTATTTTGCATTCGCTCCCACGTATTTTGCGTTCGCTCCCATGAACATCAGATTCGCTCTGGCAGAATCGTCTGTAATCCTTAAACAGAGTGGGCTCTCTGCTTCTTCTCTTCTGAGGTTTCTCAGCTTCTCTCTTCTGAGAGAGAGGTAATCTCTGCTTCTTTCTCTGCCATTTCTCTTTGGACAGTGAAAGCACTTGTTCTATTTCTGCATCTTTGGCCATATGTTTGTTGTTTAGATTTCGATTGCAAAGTTCGACATTTTTTTTGTAACCGATGTTATCTCCTATATGAGATAACAACGTTAATTTTGTTACGAAAGTTTAGTATCTCTTAACTGTCGGAGCGTCTTTTTTTCCATCATGCCAAAATGCCGGGCAAAAAACAACTTTGGGGATTAGAAGCACTTTTTCTAATCCATTTTTCTTGCGTCCCCCTTATTATCAATACTTTATACCATTTTTCTCGCGTTGTTTATATATAAATGTTGAAATGAATCGGCACGGCAGCTGTTTTGGTAGTAAAAACTGTTCAAAAAGGGTAGTAAATTCTGTTTTCATCCACTTTTTTAGTTGTGGATTTGGTCGGGTTTAGCGAAGTGCATCCACAGGGGATGCGCCCTTTTGGGGAGTGTCCAAATCCCCTGTTTTTGGCCCCGCATCCCCTGTTTTTGGTTCCGCATCCCCTGTTTTGGGGTGGCAAATCCCCTCATTTCTCCACTTTTTTCATTTTCTTTTACATCGATTTTGTGTTTTTCTTCATGATTTTTGCATATTTTCCCATTTTTTTGTCAAATTTTCTGCTTGCGCAAACGCAAATTGGCAGATTTCGGGAGTTTGCCCAGGGCCGCACCTTCCACCTCACCAAGGGCGACTTGACAGGAATGAGCCTGATTTTGTATTGTGGTCATTTCTTTATGTTATTCCGCTATGCGATGAATGACATAGGTGACGACGCCCCATATCATGAAGCGGTTGGTCTCGTCGACACGGATGGGAGTGTAGGCCTTGTTCCAGGGAATGAGCCAGCCGAAGGTTCCGCTTTCGTCGATCTTGAATTGCTTGATGGTAAACTCGCCATCTACGAAGGCTATGACGAAGTTGCCGTTGGATGGTTCTATCTGGCGGTCTACGATGGCAAGGTCGCCGTCAAGGATGCCGGCTCCTGTCATGCTGTCGCCTGATATGCGGACATAAAAGGTTGCCTCACGATGACGTATGAGTACTTCGTTGAGGTCTATTTCTCCTTCCATATAGTCTTGGGCAGGTGAAGGAAAACCTGCTTTCACACTTTGTCCTGCAAGGGGAATCGGTAGTCTTTCTCCGATTCCGGCTGCATGAATGGTTAGTTTTATCTTGTCTTCCATATTTTTATTCAAGTTTCGCAAGCTTTGTCCCACACGCCCTGAAATTAACTTCTTCAGTTCTTTACTCTTAATATCTCGTCGATGTTTGTTGTAAACCGTTGCGACATGTATTCCCGTTTCAGGTCGAAGCGGCAGGCGGTGCCTTGTATGGCCTGGCGGATGGTGCCATGTCCGTTCTTGCGGTTGATGGCATCTATGGTTTCCATGAGTGCTTTCTGACGATGGCGGTCTATGGGGTCGAAGAGGTCTTGCTGACGGGGATTGTCTGGTGATATTTGCCAGAGTATGACGCCTGCTTTCTTGAACCGGAATGTCAGCTCGGGACGGTCGGGACGACTGTCGATGGGCTTGGGATAGTGGCTGCGCAGAATGGTTAGGGCTGCTCCTACTATCTCGTCTTGTGCCTGCGTGGCTATGGGAAGTACGAGGGAGGCGGGTAGGGTGTATTCGGGGGCGTTGCCGTTGAAACGAGATGTCCAGGCAAACACGGTAATGCCTTGACACACACTGCCTTGTCGGCGCAACTTCTCGGTGCATCGCACGGCAAAGTTGGCCACGGCTTCTTCTATCACGTCTTTGTCGGAAATGCCTTTGTCGGAGAAACTGCGACTCGTGCAGATGCTCTTCTTCTGGGGCAGTTCGTCGATGCTGATACAGCTCTCGCCATTCAGCTCTTTCCAGGTTCTTACCGTGGTGATGTTGAAGTGGCTTCTCACCCAGCTCTCTTTCTTGTCGGCAAACTGGGCTGCCGTATGTATTCCCATGTAGTCGAGTCGGCGGGCTGTCTGCCGGCCTATTCCCCATACGTCTTCTACGGGGAAGAGCGAGAGGGCCTTGTGGCGCCGTTCGTCGGTATCGATGATGCAGCATCCCTGGTAACCCTTGTATTTCTTGGCAAACTTGGAACCTATCTTGGCAAGTGTCTTGGTCTCGGCTATTCCTATCGAAATGGGGATGCCGACAGCCCGGAGTACGTCGCTGGAAATCCTTGCGCCATAGCGATGCAGGATGGGGTCGTCGACCGCTGCTGTCTGGTGGCGCTTGTTGTCGGAATCCTGTAAGAAGAATGTCTCTGCCATGGACTCGTCCACCTCGAAGAAGCTCTCGTCGATGGAATATTGGTCGATGTGTGGCGAATAATGGGAGAGCATTGACATTACTCTGTTTGACAGGGAACCATAGAGGGTGTAGTTGCTCGAGAAGATGGCTACGCCTTCTGCCTCGAGCTTGCTCTTCACCTGATAGAAGGGGTCGCCCATCTTGTAGCCCAAGGCCTTGGCTTCTTCGGAACGGGCAATGACGCATCCGTCGTTGTTGCTCAGCACAACAACGGGCTTGCCTGTCAGGTCGGGGCGAAACACCCGCTCACACGAACAGTAGAAATTATTGCAATCTGCCAGACCTATCATTTCTTTTCGAGCTCCTGTAGACTTTCCATTTTCTTGGTTTCGAGGAATTCGTAGATGCCGCAGAGATGTTCGCGTACTCGTCCGTGACCGAACTCGTAGACTTTGCTTACGAGTCCGTCGAGGAAGTCGCGGTCGTGGCTTACTACGATCAGCGTGCCGTCGAAATCCAGCAGGGCCTGCTTTAGCACATCTTTTGTCCTGAGGTCGAGGTGGTTGGTGGGCTCATCGAGGATGAGTAGGTTGACGGGCTCCAACAGGAGCTTGAGTATGGCAAGGCGTGTGCGCTCGCCTCCCGAAAGGACTTTAACCTTCTTGGTAGAGTCTTCGCCACCAAACATGAATGCGCCCAGAAGGTCGCGTATCTTGTTGCGTACTTCGCCCTTTGCCACATCGTCTATGGTCTGGAACACGGTAAGCTCGCCGTCGAGGAGCGAGGCCTGGTTCTGGGCGAAGTAACCTATCTGTACGTTGTGACCCAGTTCGAGTTTGCCCTGGTTCTGCAACTGGCCCATGATGCATTTCACCAGCGTAGACTTACCCTCGCCATTACGGCCTACGAAGGCTATTTTGTCGCCCCGTTCTACCGTGAGGTTCACTCCGCTGAATATCTTCTTGCCGTCGAACGACATGGCCACATCGCTCATCTGCACCGGGTAGGCGCCGCTGCGAGGGCTGGGCGGGAACTTGAGGCGAAGGCGGCTTGTGTCTTCTTCGTCCACCTCGATGAGTTGCAGTTTCTCGAGCATCTTCACCCGGCTCTGTACCTGGAAGGTCTTGGAGTAGGTGCCTTTAAAGCGCTCGATGAAATCTTTGGTCTCGGCTATCATCTTCTGCTGTTCCTCGTATTTCTTCATCTGCTGTTCGCGGCGCTCCTTGCGAAGCTCAAGATACTGGCTGTATGTGGCTTTATAGTCGTATATGCGCCCCATCGTCACCTCGATGGTGCGGGTGGTGATGTCGTCGACAAACTTGCGGTCGTGACTGATCACTACCACGGCCTTGGAACTGTTGATGATGAAGTCTTCGAGCCAGCCGATAGACTCGATGTCGAGGTGGTTGGTAGGCTCGTCGAGGAGCAATACGTCGGGCGACTTCAACAGCAGTTTGGCCAGCTCGATACGCATGCGCCATCCTCCCGAGAACTCGCTGGTGGGGCGGTTGAAGTCGGAACGCTCGAAGCCGAGACCGAGGAGTGTCTTCTCTACATCCTCCTCGAAGTGGCTCATGTCTATGGCATAGAATTTCTCCGAGAGGGTGGACACTTTCTCGATGAGCTGCATATAGTCGTCGCTCTCATAGTCGGTACGTGTGGCGAGTTCGTCGTTGATGCGGTCGATCTCTGCCTGTATCTCATGTAGATGTGCGAAAGCCTGACAGGTTTCCTCGAATACGGTGCGGCCGTCTTCTGTCATCAGGTGCTGTGGCAGATAGGCTATCACGCAGTCTTTGGGGGCCGAGACGGTGCCTCGTGTGGCGGTGCGTACGCCTGCGATAATCTTGAGCAGGGTGCTCTTGCCTGCGCCATTCTTGCCCATCAGGGCTATACGGTCCTTCTCGTTGATCTGGAAGGAAATGTCTTTGAATAGGGTGGTGCCGCCAAACTCGACGGTCAGTCCATCAACTGTTATCATATTTGTTTTCTTCTGTCTATATTATAAATTATGGTGTTCATCGACTTTGCTTTCTGTTTTCTGATAAAAATGAACGTATCGATGTTTCAGAATGCAAAGGTACAAATTAAATTCTGGAAAATATTCAAAAAATCAGCCATTCTTTAGGATATTACTAAAGAAATGATTAATTTTGCGCATAAATATAAGTATAATATTGAAAAATAGTGTTTGTAAGTTTATGAATCAATCATCATTTAGTAAGTACATATAATAAGAAATCAAACATCATCCATCAAATGATCTAAAGAATAATTTTTAATAATCACATATTTTAAAACAGCATTTATGACGTTAAAACATTACCTCCTATTAGCCGTGTTCCATCTGCTTTCATTCGTTGGATGCAGGGCTCAGAATTCCGTAGCTCCTATGAATATAGGCAATGTGTTCATGAAATTTGGCGAAACAGAAACGTCCGTACCTATCAAACTGACCAGTTGGGGCAAAAGCGATGCGAGGAGCATCACCTATACGCTCTACTACATGGAAACAGGTGAGAACGTGGGACCAACAACTTTTACTTTTGACCAGCCGATTACCTATGGTGAAACCCGTGAAGTGATATTCCCTATCAAAACAGGCACGAAACTGGGCACTGCTGATGTCATACTGAATATAACTGAAGTAAATGGTCAGTACAACGAGGCAACTATAGGAAGTATCTATATCACCTGTTGCACGGTCAATAAAATACCTCATAAACGTGTACTGGTGGAAGACTACGCAGCCATGTGGTGCTGGCATTGTCCTATCGGTTTAGTGGCTACAGATGCCATTGCCCGTATGTATCCTGAAGATGTTGTGCCAGTATCAGTTCACAAGACCGACGCAATCAGTCAGGCGGTTTCATATTCTGTCTATGATGGATTGATTGCCCAGTATGCTAATACGCTTCCTGCTGTTTGGATAGCCCGTGACACCAAGGCTGCCGGTTATGATGTTACGGATGCTTTCAAAATAGAAAAGGAAAGGGTAACGTGTATGAATATTGACGTGGAAGCACAGTGGGATGAGACAAATGACAATATCCGCGTGACAACCCAAGTAGAACCCTGCATGGCTCCAGCTGCAGACGATACTTATGCTATCGGCTATGTGCTGACAGCAAGCGGGCTGACAAACGAACAATGGGTTCAGGAGGCAAATTATTCCGAGTATGCGAGCGATACTTATAAGGATGCTCCTGAAGAAATGAAGTTTTATGCTGATATTAACAACTATGTAGAGGGGTATTCCAAGGTGAAGGGTGTGGTTTTCAATCATGTAGCCATCGAATCTCAAGGAATGCAGAGAGGTTTGGCAAATTCGCTCACCGGTTCCTTCTATTCCAATGAGGTGAAGAAACATTCCACCATATTTCATAATATCAGCAAGTACAGTGTGATTTCAGACCGAAGCAAGATAGAAATCGTGGCAGTTCTGTTTAATACCAAAACCAGAAAAATAGAGAATGCAGCACGTTGCTATGTAGGTGATGGAAAAGATGGTCCTACTGGCATTGAACAGATTACAAGACCGATTGCTGCTAAAAACTCTGGCATTTATGATTTGCAGGGACGAAGGGTAAGCGGCAAACCTCAGGCAGGTATGTATATAGTCAATGGTAAAAAAATGATGATCAAGTAAAAGTATCTACACATATTATTAAGTAAGATTCTACATTTATGAATAAATATATATTTTCCATAGCAGTATGGATGATAGGGACCATGGTCGCCTATGGCGGCCCGGTGGACGAAAGTCAGGCTAAGGCTTTAGCCAGCAAATATCTTATTAATCCAGTGAGCATGAGCGAGAGTCAGACTGTGGCTTACAGTCGTGGAACCAAAACTGTAGATCCTACGCTCCATCTTTTCAACAATCAGGATGGCGATGGATTTGTTATCGTAGCTGCTGATGATAGAGTAGGCGGTGTGCTCGGATATAGTGATAGGGGACGGTTGGATGCTGCCAATATGCCTGCTCCACTGATAGAACTTTTAGCAGGTTATTCCCGAGCAGTTGAGAAAGTGAGGGTGGACAGTATCAGCGTTACGCCCGCTTATGCTAAACCTCCAAAGGCCTATGTCAAACCCTTGATAAGCGCAACATGGAGTCAAGAATACCCTTACAATTATTATACTCCACGCAGCAGTACTAGCGGCAAACCTACATTCACGGGGTGCACCATCACGGCCGCTGCTCAGGTGCTCTTTGCTCATAGATGGCCAGAAAAGAGACCAGCAGGAGTGATACTTGGCGAGGGTGCGATGGCGTATGATTATTATGATTGGAACAATATGCTCGACGATTACAGTCAGGGTGGTTATAATCAGGCACAGGCACAGGCCGTGGGAGTTCTGATGCGTGACTTGGGAAAACTGGCTCAGGCTACATATGGTGTGAGTGGAACACGATGTGATGAAGGTAAAGTTTGGAATGCACTGCAGAACTACTACAACTGTACGGTGCGTCAGCTGGAAAAAGATTTACTGCCTGGTGGTGAATTCCTGCAAGCCATCTACAACGAACTTTCGGCTGGTTGTCCGGTATTTATGACGGGTGGTGACCATGCTTTTGTATATGATGGATATGATGAGAACGGACTGGTTCATGTCAACTGGGGATGGGCTGGACTCGACGATGGCTATTTTGACATCAATACTGCTGCCGTGGCAGCTGGTGGCTATGGTAGTGATGGCTGTTATTATGAGAAGCAGTTGGCTTTGTTCATACATCCGAATAATGGGATCATCGAACCGCTTAGTCCTAAACCAGTAGTTTTGTCCATCAATAATAATCAGGCACTGCAGTTTCAGGTAAGTGAAGGAATGACAGTTTCCTCCAGAATTCCAGCCCAGCTCAAGGGTGTAGGTGCCAGAAATTTAGCTCAGGACGACAATGGTGCTTATACAGGACAGGTGGGTATTGGTCTGTTTTCTGAGGATGGTAATTGTCTGCATGTTTTCGGAAAAACAGGTGTACTGACTTGGGCAACCTATTATAATAGCTATAATTTTGAATATGACTGGTGGGGAGCCGACTTGAGCGAGATAGATGGTCCTGCCGATGGTACGTATTATTTGCGTCCTTTAGGTCGTCGTCTGCTGAATAACGATGAGAACGAATGGGGTAACTGGACCTGTATGGTGAATGGAAATACTGTGCAGATGATGGTGAGTGGAGGTAAGGTGACGCTGATTCAATCGGACGACAAGCCACATCTGTCATTGGTAGGAAAACCTGATGTTTTGGAACCAGCCTATGCTTATAGCAGTCAACTCGCTGGTATTCAGTTGAACATTTCCAATCTAAGCCGTTATCAGGCTCGTGGCGAATTGCAGGTTGAACTGATTGGTACTGGCCATCTGGAGGGAGAAACCTATGAGGTACCGAATGCCTATATGATGCACATGGTGGCTCAGCGAATGACGACGACACCTTGGATTGTCAAGTTTATGACTTCCTATACAGGGACTACAGGTAATCATGAACTCAAGGCTGGCAAATATCGCATGAAGCTACGTTTCAATCACAATATTGAGACTAAGATCCCTGCGGTTTATGAGATTCCTGTTCCTGACGATTTCCTCTTGGAGGTTCATCCCAACAACTATTATGGCCGAGTAACTGTGACTTCCGTGAAGTTGCTCGACGAGAAGGGGAATTATGCGCCTTCACATCATTTCAATCTGTCAGAGTCTCCAAAGGTTACGCTGGGCATTTCGGGCTATTCCAAGTATATTACCCAGAATTATTATTCCACCCAGATGCGATATCGCCTTGTAAACATGAAGTCGGGAGAAACGGCTTATACCAGCAAGGGCTACATGGTGAGTATTCCGCGGAACAACGAGACCAATCTTACCAGTTCTACCAGTCATACGATAGATTTGACCGAACTGGCTCCAGGTGATTATGAGATTCATGTAGATATAGAGCGAGAGGGTGAATGGCTCGACCGATGGAACGCCAACACGCTGCGCCGCAAAATAACACTTTATAATGCAGTACTACCTGTCAATGTGGAAGTAACTACCTTTGCTGCAGAAAATTTACATGATGTGGCAAGTATAGCTTCATTCGGAGCACCCTTTGACGCAATTGTTCCTAATGGTGTAAAAGCATGGTACGTAGAGCAGATTCAGGGAGATAAAGTAATGCTGAAAGCCCTTCCTGAAGGTCATGCGATTCAAGCTGGGAGCGGCGTTATTCTTACTTCGCCTTCAATGACGGGAGTATTTCATATGGAGAAGGCTCCATTGTCAATGCCTGTAGCTTCGCTGACTGGCAATATGCTTCGTGCTTGTAAGGATGGTAATCATGTGGTTACTTCTCAGGATCATGCTTATCTGATAGGTTCTCAAAACCAAAAGACAAGCTTCTGTAAAGTTGATGTAGGTTCGATTTTGGATCCTTATACGGCTTATCTTCAGCATTCGTCTGATGCAGCAGTGTTACAATTCTGTTTTGTAGGTGATACAACAGGCATTGATAGGGTAGAGCAAGATCATAAGACCAAGAAACCTGATGGTATTTATGGCTTGGACGGACACCAGTATTCTTCTGCGGCTAAACCTGGACTTTACATAATAAAAGGTGAAAAACGAATGGTAAACAAACAAAGAAAATAACAAACAAATTTTATTTTGGGAACAAGGAAAGCGTGAGGATTTTCATTATGAAGAACCTCACGCTTTTTTTAACGAATGTTGTTTTAGGAGCATTCTGCATCGGTATCATTTCTACCGTAGTCTGCTTCTTCATGGTAGCAGTAGTAAAGGAGAAGTTCAAGTATGATGATGCGCTTGATGCTTTTGGTGCCCTTTATGGTGATTGGCACCAGCTTTGGATTCAGGTAGTAGCCACCGTGGTAAGTATCATTTATAGTATCATAGTTACTTACATTATCTTCAAGGTGGTTGATAAGTCTGTAGGTGTACGTGTTGACAAGCGAGTAGAGGAGGAAGGTCTCGACATCTACGAGCATGTTGAGAGTGCGTATAGTAACTACTTAAGATTTCCACAGGTCAGCCTATAATGATCGACTAAATGGTTGAAATCGCAATACTGAAGATTGATAGAATAGGTTCTGACCCTGATACATGTGAGTATTAAAATAAATAAACCGGCTGATTTTATGTTTGTTACATAAAGTCAGCCGGTTTATTTATTTCTGCTAATCAGAGGATATCTGTTCTCCTCTGCTAATATTATTTAATTGGAATGTTCCTCCTTTTCTTCCACTATTGGCTTAATGCGCCTGACATTTCTGTTACTTTGGCTGATAATGAGCGGTACACGTTCCACCACCACCATAGAAGTGTCGAGTCCCAATGCCTTTGGCTCGTCAATGCCTATCTTGCCGATAAGGGCATAGAGACTCATCAGCAAGTTCTGTTGACGGTTGTCGGAACTCTCGGGGTAATATACGCGGTGGATGATGATGAAGCGGAAATCGCCAGAAATGCCATTCTTGCGAAGCGAAGGATAGGTGCTTCTCAAATCCACCTTCCTGCTGGCCACAAGGTCTTCTATCACTTGTCGCAGATAGAGGCTCACCCTGGGCTCAATGCGGAAACCTATGCGCATGGTTATACTGTAGAGGGTGTCGGGAACCAGGGTCTCGCAACTGTACTCCAGCGTGTCAGGAGTATCTGCAAATTCCAGATTGATAAGCCAGTAATGGTCAGCACGCTTGGGCTGCTTGTTGATGATGGAATAGAGCAGCTTGTCGTCCACCGCACCTTCCTTGTCGGCATGGTTCACATAAACCAGGTTGGATGCGTACTTGGGGATGCTCTCGTCGGCCTTGATATCGGAGATAATCTGATAATAATCATCCAGCGGTTTGGTGCTGATATAATGGCGGCGTATCTTGATGGCGTGGACCCATACATACATCATCAGGAACAGGATTCCGCCAATAAGCATCGTACACCATCCTCCTGCGAGGAATTTTGACAGGTTGGCGGCAAGGAAAATGCCCTCGATAACGCAATATGCGCCCATAAAGAGCAGGATGAAGATGCGCGCCACACCCTTGGTGCGCAGGTAGAAGCCGAGCAGCAGGGTGGTCATCAGCATGGTGATGGTGATGGCGAGACCATAAGCTGCCTCCATGTGCGAGGAGTCGCGGAAGAGCAGGATGATGAGGACCACACCGATGTACATGGCGAGGTTGATTACCGGGATATAGAGCTGTCCCTTTACATGGGTAGGATGCTTGATTCGCATGCGTGGCCAGAAGTGCAGGTTCATGGCTTCGCTCAATATGGAGAAGGTGCCGCTGATAAGTGCCTGACTGGCAACGATTGCCGCCCCCGTGGCCATGATGATGGCAAAAATCAGCATGCTCTGGGGCATGATGGAAAAGAACGGATTCACGGAGGAGGCAGTCTGAATATGGTTCAGCACCCATGCTCCCTGACCCAGATAGTTGAGGATGAGCATGGCCTTTACGAAAAGCCAGCTGATGGTGATGTTCTTTCTGCCGCAATGTCCCAAGTCGGAGTAAAGTGCCTCAGCACCCGTAGTACAGAGGAACACGGCACCCAAAATCAGGAACCATTCTGGTGATTGCGCCAGCAGAACAATAGCGTAATAGGGATTGAAGGCCTTCAGAATCAATGGGTAAGAGGTGATGCTGAAGGCTCCCATTACGCCCAATAGCAGGAACCATATCAGCATGAATACTCCGAACGACTTGCCAATACTCTCTGTGCCAAAGCGTTGCACAAAGAAGATGATGGTGATGATGCCCAGTGTGATGGGGATGACTGGCAGGTGGGGACTGATGCTTTCGAGTCCTTCGATGGCTGTGGTAACCGTGATGGCAGGGGTGATGATTCCATCTGCCAGCAAGGTGCTGGCGCCGATGATGGCCAATAAGTAAATCCACTTTCTTTTCATCTTGCGCAACAGGGCGTAGAGGGCGAGAATGCCTCCTTCGCCATTGTTGTCGGCACGCAGCGCCACGCATACGTATTTGATGGTGGTCTGCAGGGTGAGTGTCCAAATGATGCAGGACAATGCGCCCAGGATGGTGCTCTCGTTGATGGTTTCGCCTGTATGGAGGATGGCTTTCATCACATAGAGTGGGGATGTACCGATGTCGCCAAACACAATGCCTAATGTGACGAGCAATCCCAGGAAGCCTACTCGATGATGGCAGGCTACTGAACTTTCTGAATTTTCTCTCATATATTCTTCTATAAATAATTAAAATGTTATCCTTTGATTATTCAATTTGCGTGCAAAGGTATGAACATGAGAGGTAAGATAGAATTTGTTTAACAAAAATTATCGGATTTAACATATAATGCAAGACATGTAGAGAATTCCATTCTCTTGACTCACAACCATCCTGACCATTATGATGAAACAGATAGAAAAATCCCCACTAACCATCCGTGTCCTTCTCGGAATCGGAAAGTTAGTGGGGCTCATTAGATGAAGGTCATCACATTTTTTCGGGTGAACCTTTTAAAAAGAATCCGTCAATATCGAGTTGTCTTATCAATCGATGTCGATTACCTGGAAATGCTTGTTGAAGGTCAAATCCAACCCATTTGCCAATTCCACTTCGTATTCATTCTTGTTCATTTCAATCTTCTTTACCGCTTGCGCAGGATAATTCTCCTTCAGGTAGTTTCTGATGGCCTGCGGAATCAACAGAGCTGGCACGATTCCCTGCTTGCAGTCTATCTCTGTAAGATTTCCTTTTTTGTCGAATTCCAGCTTGGTTCCGTTCTGCAGAACCACATCATAGCTCTTGTTGATAATTCCCGATTCAATCGTTGAAAGCATCACCTTCTGACCATTGAAATGATTATTGAGCAAGGTTTGAGCCTTGGCAGGAAGTGCATTTACAGAGATAGGCTTGTCGTTGCCCGCATTTGCTGCCATATTGCATGTTAGCATGCAGCAAATGGCAATCATCAGAATTCTCATCATTCTTTTCGTTTCAATCATTCTTTTCATAAGCTACAAATTAAAATTTTATAATACTTAAGTTGTGATGGATGTTTAAACATCATCTTATAATTAGACGCAACTCGTGCCTGAAAGTTTAACTCGTGCCTGAAAGTTTAAAGAGAATGTGTAAATGCGTCATCAGCACAGGCTGCTCACGGTGGATGATGATTCGGATTACGGCTGTGTGATTTTTGCCCTAATCCGGCTCAGGCTTGCCTGCGTTACACCTAAATAGGTGGCGATGCTTCCCAATGGCAACCTTTGTAATAAGTCTGGTTCTTTCTCCAGCAGCTCCTTGTACCTTTCCGAAGCGATGGCGGATAGCATGGAAATCAGTCGTTCCTCGGTGGCAAGCAGCTCCATCTCTGCATAACGCCGCCCCCAATTGGCGATGTGTAAATCATCCAAGAACAACTCTTTCAGCTGTTTTCTTTCCAATTTATATAAGACCGAATCTTCCATCAACTCCATCGTCTCATATCCTGGCTCGTCGTTCACATAGCCTTTCAAGGAAACAATAGTCGCTCCCTCTTTGCCAAACCAAAAGGTAATTTGCTTTCCGTCCACCGGAGTATATGCGCGGACAATGCCTTTCTTGATGAAAAAGATGTTCTTCTCCACCTTACCTCTTTTCAACACCTGGAATCCTTTGGGATATGAAACTTCCGTTAAGCATTGCTGCAATTTGTGCAAAGACGCATCCGGCATGGCGTATCTCTTATTAATGATTTCTTTTATATCCATATTTTTTTTTGCTGTATTTGGTGTGCAAAATTATAAAATTTCACACGAAAACGAAAGTGAATGGTTGTTTTTTGCAAATGCAAAATCCGTTTTTGTCAAATGCAAAAAGCTTTTAGTTTTTTTTTGCTTACTTTTGCACCCAAATTTAAAATTATAAAATGAATTAATAAATGAAATAAGCAAATTAATTAGTAAATATAACAAACAAATAAATTAGTAAGTATGAATTGGATAATTTTATTGTTCGCAGGATTGTTTGAGGTGAGCCTCACGTTCTGCTTGGGAAAAGCGAGAGCAGCATCAGGAATTTGGTTTTATTTGTGGGGGAGCGGTTTCCTTGCTTCCACCATTCTGAGCATGACTTTGCTCGCCAAGGCGGTGCAGACTTTGCCTTTGGGCACGGCCTACGCCATCTGGACAGGCATCGGGGCAGTGGGTACGGTTTTGATAGGAATATTCGTTTTCAAGGAACCAGCCACTCCCATCAGGCTTTTCTTCCTCTTCACGCTCATTGCTTCCTTGATTGGATTGAAGATTGTGTCATATTAAAAAAAGAGAGGCGAAAAATGAAGTATGAATTGAGAGAGAACCAAGGTATTCCGGCACCTCTGCTGGCTCTGCTGGCAGTAGCTACCGGACTTTCTGTTGCCAACTGCTATTACAACCAGCCCTTGCTGGGCAGTATGGCAAAAGAGTTTGCGGTAACAGACTTTTCTGCCAGCATGGTAGCTACCTTGACCCAGATAGGCTATGTGGTAGGACTTGTATTTGTCATTCCGCTTGGTGATCTGGTTTCACGAAAGAAGCTGATACAGACCAATTACATCGTTTCTTTGTGCGCCTTGCTTGCCATAGCCCTTGCTCCGAACATCTATTGGGTGTGGGGCGCATCCCTGGTTGCTGGCGCATCTTCGGTAATGCCGCAGTTCTTCATCCCGCTGGTATCTTACCATTCCACGCCTTCACGCAAGGTGCGCAATGTGGGAATCATACAATCCTGCCTGCTCGTAGGCATTCTAGGTTCACGTGTCTTCAGCGGCATGCTGGCCGACGAATGGGGATGGCGTTCTGTTTATCTTGTGGCTAGCGTGTTTATGCTCGGATGTTTTCTGTTCATTCACGGGATGTTGCCTGCGCTGTCTGCCCGTTCGCAGGAAAACTATGCAGGGTTGATGAAATCATTGTTGCGCCTGCTCCTCAAATACCCATATTTGCACATCGCGTCGCTAAGGGCGGCATTGGCGTATGGTTCCTTCTTTGCCTTATGGAGTTGCCTTGCCTTCCGGATGAAGCAGGCGCCTTTCTTTGCTGGCGACGACATGATTGGAGCTCTCGGTTTGTGCGGACTGGCAGGTGCATCTACGGTGGTTCTCATCAGCGACTACGTCCAAAAGTATGGTGCAAGGTTCTTCTCTGTTGCCGGAGGATGCGTCTTGTTGGCTGCCTGGCTGCTGGCATTTTGGGGGAATGACAGCTACTTGTGGATAATAATAGCCATCTTGCTGATTGATGCCGGTATGCAATGCATCCATTTGTCGAATCAGACCAGCGTAGTAGCCCTTGACGCATCTGCCATCAACCGTATCAATACCGTTTATATGACCATTTATTTCCTGGGTGGTTCTGCCGGAACTTTCGTTTCTGGCCTGTCCTGGCAGCATTATGGATGGACAGGCGTGGTGGGGGTAGGGGTTGCCTTTACCGTGGCTTCCTTGCTCGTAAACTGCATCAAGCCTAATGGCAAGCCCCAAACCCCACCACCACAAATGGTAGGAAATTAAATACATAAGACCGCTAAGATATCTGCGTGATGCGCGTGATGCGCCTGATGCTTCTGTTGCGATGGTATATGATTTGTTTAACAAGAATTATCTGATTTAACATATAATGCAAGACATGTAAATGAAAAATCCCCACTAACCATCCGTGTCCTTCTCGGAATCGGAAAGTTAGTGGGGCTCATTAGATGAAGGTCATCACATTTTTTCGGGTGAACCTTTTAAAAAGAATCCGTCAATATCGAGTTGTCTTATCAATCGATGTCGATTACCTGGAAATGCTTGTTGAAGGTCAAATCCAACCCATTTGCCAATTCCACTTCGTATTCATTCTTGTTCATTTCAATCTTCTTTACCGCTTGCGCAGGATAATTCTCCTTCAGGTAGTTTCTGATGGCCTGCGGAATCAACAGAGCTGGCACGATTCCCTGCTTGCAGTCTATCTCTGTAAGATTTCCTTTTTTGTCGAATTCCAGCTTGGTTCCGTTCTGCAGAACCACATCATAGCTCTTGTTGATAATTCCCGATTCAATCGTTGCAAGCATCACCTTCTGATTATTGAAATGGTTATTGAGCAAGGTTTGGGCCTTGGCAGGAAGTGCATTAATGGCGATAGGCTTGTCGTTGCCCGCATTCGCTGCCATATTGCATGATAGCATGCAGCAAATGGCAATCAACAAAATTCTTAAAATTCTTTTCATAAGCCACAATATTAAAAGTTTATAATTTCTATTTGCGATGAATGTTTAAACATCCTATACTATATGTCCTATACTTTATGAATTAGACGCATACTATCCACAAAGGTTTAAGTAAAAACATTCTTCCATGGAACTGTCCTCACAGCGGCGACGATTTTGCGTGGAGCTTTGCCGGTTTCATAATTAATATATTTTTGTTAACCCATTACCACATCAAGCACCATCATCAGCACGAAACCTATGGCGAAGCCGATGGTGCTGAGATTGCTGTGCTGGCCGCTTGAGGCTTCAGGGATTAGCTCTTCCACCACTACGTAGAACATGGCTCCTGCTGCAAAGGCGAGCATGTAGGGTAGGGCTGGCATAATGAGAGAGGCAAGCAGCAGTACGGCAATGGCTCCTATAGGCTCTACCACTCCGCTCAGCGAGCCTAACATAAAGGATTTCCATCGGCTGTTGCCTGCCGCCCGCATGGGCATGGAGATGATGGCGCCTTCGGGGATGTTCTGAATGGCAATGCCCAACGAAACGGAAATGGCTCCGGCTAACGAGATATGCGAAGCACCGTTTTCGGCTCCTGCAAACACCACGCCTACTGCCATTCCTTCGGGCAGGTTGTGGATGGTTACGGCAAGGGCAAGCATAGCTGTCTTTGACATGTGCGACTTGATGCCCTCGGGCTTGTCTGTGCCAATATGAAGGTGGGGCGTAAGCTCGTCGATCAACAGTAGGAAACCGATGCCTAACAGAAAGCCTATGGCTGCCGGTACTACCGACCATACGCCGCTCTCTGCCTTCATCTCCATAGCAGGAATTAGCAAAGACCATACGGACGCTGCTACCATCACTCCAGAGGCAAAGCCCAACAATGTCTTTTGCAATCGCGCAGACATCTCGTCTTTCATTATGAATACGAAAGCCGAACCAAGCATCGTTCCCAATAGCGGAATCAGAAGTCCAATGATTATTGTTG
>ENA-ORMJ01001146-ORMJ01001146.1-human-gut-metagenome-genome-assembly--contig:-NODE-1146-length-17028-cov-2.544748_pt1 | contig 17028 bp, 13 predicted proteins | sample MGYA00242100_ERZ508989 | MGnify/ENA primary metagenome ERZ508989 (study PRJEB26280, sample SAMEA2531403) | human gut metagenome | biome: human gut; feature: human-associated habitat; material: faeces...
CGCCTTCACCTCGGTGTTAAATAAAAACTCCACTGCCTCTGCCGCCGAGTCGCTGAATACCCTTACCCTTGAGTCTGAAAACATCACCCGGCTGTGTACCCTCACGAACCGTGTAGGAAACCTTGCCGTCAAGAGTAGGAACGACAACATCTGCTCCGAGAGCCGCCTGTGTAAAGGTTATCGGAACTTCGCACCACACATCGTCACCTCTGCGTTCAAAAACAGGGTGCGGACGAACATTTACATAAACATGAAGGTCGCCTGCAGGACCGCCGTTTGTACCTGAGTTACCTCTGCCGCTTACATTAAGAATCTGCTGATCCTTGATACCTGCCGGAATCGTTACATCAACAGTCTTGTTCTTGCGCTGTTTGCCCGAACCGCCGCACTTTTTACAGGGATTGTCAACAATCTTACCTCTGCCGTGACAGGCATCACAGGTACGCTGAGTCTGGACAACACCGAAAGGCGTTCTCTGGTTGATTGTTACCCTGCCCGAACCGCCGCATGACGAACAGGTCTTGGGGCTTGTGCCGGGCTGAGCGCCTGTTCCGTGACAGTCGTCACAGGTGGTTACGCATGAATAGTTGATTGTCTGCTTGCAGCCCTTTGCCGCCTCTTCAAATGAAATGTAAACCGTAGTTTCAATATCACTGCCACGCATAGGAGCGTTTGCATTGTTGGAGCGTCTGCCGCCGAATCCGCCGAAAAAGCTTGAGAAGATATCGTCAATATCAATACCCTGACCGAACGGACTTCCTGATCCGCCTGCACCTGCACCGTAGTTGGGATCAACGCCTGCGTGACGAGCCTTTTTATCGGAGTCGGAAAGAACTTCATAAGCCTCGTTTACTTCCTTGAATTTTTCCTCGCATTCTTTATCGCCGGGATGCAAATCCGGGTGATATTTTTTGGCACAGGCTCTGTATGCCTTTTTTATTTCATCGTCGCTTGCGCCCTTTTGAACGCCAAGCACCTCGTAGTAGTCTCTTTTGTCTGCCATATTACTCTCACCTTTGTCAAAATACCGAAATCACGCAATATTGCAAGCCGGTTATCGTCTTATACAGCCAAAAGGAGCCGCCATATAACAGCTCCTTTGACTATATGTTATTCTAACATAAATTACTTGTTATCGTCAACATCGGTGAAATCAGCGTCATATACATTAGGATCTCCGCCGTTGTTGCCTGTAGGATTACCGCCGTTTGGCTGAGCACCGTTCATATCGGGAGCACCGCCCTGCGGAGCAGCCTGCTGATAAAGCTTAGCGGCAGCATCGTTAAGAGTCTTCTGGAGGTCTTCCTTAGCTGTGCCGATGAGTGCGGCATCGTCCTTTGAGATAGCCTCTTTAAGAGCTGCAACCTTTGTGTTGATTGCGTTCTTGTCATTCTCGGGAATCTTGTCACCGCTTTCGCTGACGAGCTTTTCTGCCTGATAAACAATGTTTTCAGCCTCGTTCTTAGCGTCAACTGCCTCACGGCGCTTTTTGTCCTCTGCGGCAAACTGTTCAGCTTCCTTAACAGCCTTGTCGATATCTTCCTTGCTCATTGAAGTTGAGTTACTGATTGTAATCTTCTGCTCTTTGCCTGTACCGAGGTCTTTTGCAGATACATTAACGATACCGTTAGCATCAATATCAAATGTTACTTCAATCTGCGGAATACCACGCATTGCAGGAGCAATGCCTGTGAGAGCGAAAAGACCGAGCTGCTTGTTGTCACGGGCAAATTCACGCTCACCCTGAAGAACATTGATTTCAACCTGTGTCTGATTATCAGCGGCAGTTGAGAAAATCTGGCTCTTCTTTGTTGGGATTGTTGTGTTTCTGTCGATAATCTTTGTCATAACACCGCCCATTGTTTCGACACCGAGTGAAAGCGGAGTTACATCGAGGAGGAGAAGTCCTTCAACTTCGCCGCCGAGTACGCCTGCCTGAATAGCTGCGCCGATAGCAACACATTCATCAGGGTTGATGCCCTTGAACGGCTCTTTTCCGATGAGCTTCTTAACAGCGTCCTGAACAGCAGGGATTCTGGAAGAACCGCCAACCATAAGAACCTTGTCAATCTGACCAATCTGAAGACCTGAATCCTGAAGAGCCGATCTTACAGGACCCATTGTAGCTTCTACGAGGTCTGATGTGAGTTCGTCAAACTTTGCTCTTGTAAGAGTAAGGTCAAGGTGCTTAGGACCTGTCTGGTCTGCTGTAATGAACGGGAGGTTGATTGAAGATGTTGTAACGCCCGAAAGCTCTATCTTAGCTTTCTCTGCAGCCTCTTTGAAACGCTGCATAGCAACCTTATCTGATGAAAGGTCAATACCTGTTTCGTTTTTGAATGATGTTACCATCCAGTCGATAATTCTCTTATCGAAGTCATCACCGCCGAGACGGTTGTTACCTGCTGTTGCAAGTACTTCCTGAACACCGTCGCCCATTTCGATGATAGATACATCGAATGTACCGCCGCCGAGGTCATATACCATGATCTTCTGCTCTTTCTCGTTGTCAAGACCGTAAGCAAGGGCTGCCGCTGTCGGCTCGTTGATGATACGCTTTACATCAAGACCGGCAATCTTACCTGCATCCTTTGTTGCCTGACGCTGGGCATCGTTGAAGTAAGCCGGAACTGTGATAACAGCTTCTGTTACTTTTTCACCGAGGTAGCTCTCAGCATCTGCTTTTAACTTCTGAAGGATCATCGCGGAGATCTCCTGCGGTGTGTACTTCTTGCCGTCAATATCTACCTTGTAGTCGGTACCCATATGTCTCTTGATGGAGGAGATGGTTCTGTCAGCGTTTGTAACTGCCTGACGCTTTGCCGGCTCACCCACAAGTCTTTCTCCTGTCTTTGTAAATGCAACGATAGACGGTGTTGTTCTGACACCTTCTGTATTAGCGATAACTGTTGGTTTACCGCCTTCCATAACTGCTACGCAGCTGTTTGTTGTACCTAAGTCAATACCAATGATCTTACTCATAATGATTTTCCTCCTCTAAATTTGGAATATTAGGAATGAGTGGTCGTCCAGCAGTCTCTGCCGGATGATCACATTGTTTCAATGTTAGTTTGCAACCTGCACCATGCTGTGACGAACGATGGAATCTTTGTAGGTGTAGCCCTTCTGGAGTTCCACTGCCACAACATTCTCGCCGAGATTCTCATCCTCCACATGCATCACTGCGTTGTGGAAGTTCGGGTCGAACGGTTTTCCGACTGCCTCGATCGGCTTAACGCCCATATCATCGAGTGTCTTTACAAATTGCTTATATATCTTTTCCATTCCGTCTGCAAACGCGGATCCTTTCGCGTCTTCCGGAATGGAATTAAGACCTCTTTCAAAGTTATCGACGATCGGAAGGATCTTTTCGATTACATCCTTCGCACCGATCTCATACATTGCGGACTTTTCCTTGTCCGTTCTCTTGCGGTAGTTATCAAACTCCGCCATGGATCTCTTGAGCTTGTCATTTAACTCATCGATCTTCTCGTCCTTCGGATCTTTCTTCTTTTCAGAAGCTTTTTCCTCTTTTTCGGACGTCTCTTTATTTTCTTTTTCGGAAGCGGCTGTCTCTTTGGTTTCTTTTTCCTCAGAAACGGCTTTTTCCGTTTTCTCTTTTTCTAACTCTTTCTCTTTCACTGCTCTCTTCACCTTTCATTTTTAAACGTTTCGTTCAGCTGCGCAACTAACGATCTCAAGGTCGATACGACTTTTTCGTAGTCCATTCGTTTTGGTCCCACGATACCGATCGTTCCGCGCATCCCATCGCCGAGCGCATAATTTGCGGTTACGATGCTGCAGTCTTTCATGCTCTGGACCGGAGTTTCATCTCCGATATAGACCTGAATTTCATTGTCCGGATCATCCGTTTTATTCTGCTGCTGCCCGTCGATCAGTCCCCTGAGAAGTTCTTTATGTTCCAAAGTACCGATCAGCTGGCTCGCTTTTTCCGTATCGGAAAGCTCCGGGTATTTGAAAATATTGGTTGCCCCGCTGGTATAGATCTGGAGATCTTCGTCCTGGGACCGGATCACTTCACTGACTTCATTCAGCACCAGATCCACCACTCTTCTGTGGGATCCGGCCTGTTCTTTCATTTTTGCGATCACGCCAAGGTTGATCTCCTCGATCGTCAGACCGTTCAGGCTGCTGTTTAAAAGAATATTTAAATTCAGAAGCTCTTCGTCACTGAGTTCCTCATCGATCGTAACAAAGGAGTTTCTTATAATATTTCCTTCCACAACGACTACCACCAGAAGTTTGTGTTCCTCCACCTTCGAGAGCTGGATAAACTTTAACTTTGTCTGGTTGTAACTCGGTCCGCTGATCAGGGTCGCATAGTTCGTATTGTTGGCAAGAACCTTTGCAAGCTGCTTCAGAAGCAGTTCCACGCGGTCTACCCGCTGGATCATAAGTTCCTGCATATGCTCGACCTGACTGTCTTTTTCCTTGATGATCTGGTCAACATAGAAACGGTAACCTTTATCGGAAGGAATTCGTCCCGCCGAGGTATGCGGCTGAATGATGTAGCCAAGTTCTTCCAGATCAGACATCTCATTTCGGATCGTCGCGGAGCTGAGCTTCAGATCCGAGTATTTGGAAATCGTTCTGGATCCCACCGGCTCACCGGTCTCCAGATACGTCTGGATAATCGCTTTTAAAATTTTTTCTTTTCTCTCATCCAGTTCCAAAACTCTCACCTCTTCTTTATTAGCACTCTTTATTGAGGAGTGCTAACATTTACAGTTGTTACTATATTACTTAGTGTGTTGTTTGTCAAGGGCTTTTGATAATTTTCACATTTTTTTCACTATTTTTTTCATCGCCTTTTTCTACCAGGATTTTACAGGATCCGCCCGGCTTTCCCCTGGATTTTCCTGTGAATCCCGGGGGCTTTGCGTCACATTAAGAACATTTCTGCCATATGGGGGGACTGTTTGCGTCCTGGCAGTAATACCCAAAAACTTGACAAATTTGGAAAATTATGTATAATACATACTTGTTTCCAAATTGTTACATTTCTATTACACATCTGCATATAATTTGTAATAGATATGAAACAAAAAAAGAAAGGATTGTTATATGAAGAAATTTAGATTGACCATCTGTGTTTTACTGACCGTCATTTCGATGCTCTTAAACACCGTATGTGCATTCGCAAGTACCCCGAAAAACTCTGGCCACCTGGACAGCATCGATGGAAATAAGGTTTCCGGATGGGCGTGGAACTCCGCTGCCCCGGATACCCCGGTCTCCGTCACCGTCACTGTGGCCAACTCCCATACAGGCGAGTCTCTTTTATCTGAGACCGCCGAAGCTGATATCGAGCGCAATGACTTAAAGGAAAGCGGCATCGGAAACGGTGCCCACGGCTTTGAGATCATGATCGACTGGTCCTCCATCCCGGATGATACCTACATGATCAAGCTCAGCGTGAACGGCACAGCACTTCCGTTAGCTTACCAGTACAATACCGCAACAAAGATCATCAAAAATGCCACCCTCGTTTCCTTAGGTACATTTAAGACCACAGCTTACTGCCCGTGCAGAAGCTGCTCCGAGGGCTACGGCCGTCTCACAAAGACCGGAACCCAGGCGACCGCAAGCCGCACCGTAGCCGTTGACCCGCGGGTCATTCCGCTTGGAAGCCATCTTTTGATCGATGGTGTCGAGTATATCGCTGAGGACGTCGGAGGCGGCGTCAAAGGAAAACATATCGATATTTTTTACAACACACATTCGGAAACAAGAGATCACGGCGTTGAGCGGTCTGAGGTCTATCTGATCCAGTCTTAAGTTCATCTGCCCCGTTATATGAGTTTCCACCCGATATATGACAGGACTGGAAGGACATCCACTAATAAATTCTTCCTGCTGCATGGCAAAAAAGGGAATCTCTCCTGAGCATGCGAAAATGCTCATGAAAGATTCCCTTTCTTAATTATACATATCTTATGTGAGTCAGGACCTCTCCTGAATTCACAGGCTTGCTCCTATCTTTAAACAGTATGCCCCTTCGCCACATAAAACGGCTGTGTATCCGTTCCCTTCAGCTCCTGGCCAACCTCAATCGTCACGTTCTTGTCTGTGACAACGTAATCCAGCCGTGCGCCTGCATTCACCACCGTATCCTGCATCAGGACACTGTTTCTGATCTTTGCGCCCTTCGCGATCTTAACGCCTCGGAAGAGAACACAGTTCTCCACATCGCCTTCGATCACGCAGCCATCAGCCACAAGGTTATTTTTTGTCTTACATCCGTTAATATATCTTGTCGGGTTGTCATCACGGATCTTTGTGTAGATCTGGCCGCCGGTAAACAGCGCGTCCAGATTCTCATCATCGAGAAGTTTCATATTCTCATCGAAGTAGCTCTTTAAGCCGCAGATCCTCGCGTAATATCCATCATATTTATATCCGCGGATGTTGTACTTCTCAAGACGCGGCGCAAGGATATCACGCTCGAAGCAGGAGTATCCACGTACAAATGCCGCATGGATCTTATCGATCAGTGCTTCTCTATCCATAATATAAATATTCATGGAGAGGTTCTGTTTTCCGCACATTTCAGAATTCATAAAGATCCGTCTCACGCGTCCGTCATCAAGCTTTAACGTGTAATACATATCCCCGTGGGAACCTGCGCGGATCAGTTCCGCCGGAATCTCCTGCTCTGTGTAGGCAACCGTCACATCGGCACCGCTCTCGATATGTTCCGCTAACATTGCGTTGAAATCAAAATCCACCGCGATATTGGCGTCCATCATGATCACATACTTTTCTTTTTTGCTTTTCAGATACGGAAGGATGCTCTCAAGTGCCTCGACGCGTCCGCTGTAGACCTTCATATTTTTCTCCGCATAGGGCGGAAAAATACTGAGGCCTCCGTTTTTTCTGAGAAGATCCCACGCTCGTCCGGAGCCCAGATGGTCCATCAGGGAATGATAATTCTCCCGGACCACGATGGCAATATTGCTGATCCCGCAGTTTGCGAGACTGGAAAGCAGGAAGTCGATGATCCGGTAACGTCCCGCAAACGGGATCGATGCCATCAGGCGGTCACCCGCAAGCTCCGGCACCAGATTATCATAACTGTTTGGAAAAATAATACCGATCGCATTTGCATTGGAATTTACCATTGTTCTTCACCATCCTCCACATTTTTATTGACCATGGCGTTCGGGCCGATCTTTGCGCCCTTTCCGATGGTGATTCCGGAACCGATCGTCGCAACGCCGTGTTCTTCCCCCTTCGGCATGGATCCAACAACGGCATTTTCACCGATCACAACATTTTCCGCGACGATACAGTGTTCTACAACAGCTCCGGCCTTTATGACCGTTTTGCCCATGACAACGGCATCTTCGATCTTCGCTCCCTTTTCTACCCTGACACCGGAGAACAGGATCGAATGCTTAATACTTCCGTCGATCCGGCATCCGTCTGTGATCATGGAATTCTCAACGACTGCGTTGGAGCCGATCTTGTGACCGGTCATACCGCTGTTCCGGCTGTAGATCTTCCAGTTTTCATCAAAGATATCGATCCCGCTGTGTTCCGGATCAAGAACCTCCATATTTGCTTCCCAGAGGGATGAGATCGTTCCAACGTCCTTCCAGTATCCCGCAAAGTGGTACGCGTACATCTTCCGTCCGTCTTTTAAGAGGTTCGGAATGATGTTGTTTCCGAAATCATTCTCGGAATTCGGGTCTGCCTCATCCTCGATCAGGTACTTCTTTAAAATATCCCAGTTAAAGATATAGATTCCCATGGAAGCCAGATTCGACTTCGGGTTCTTCGGTTTCTCCTGAAACTCTGTGATCCGGTCGTCCCCATCCGCCACCATCAGACCAAAACGGGATGCCTCGTCCCACGGCACTTCCATAACCGCGACACTGAATTCTGCGCCTTTTTCCTTGTGGAAGCGCAGGAAATCACTGTAATCCTGCTTGCAGATCTGATCACCGGATAAGATGATCACATACTGCGGATCGTAGCGCTCGATGAACGGAATGTTCTGATAGATTGCGTTTGCGGTTCCCTTATACCAGTCGGAACCGGATGCCTTCTGATACGGCGGCAGTACATGTACTCCACCGTAAAGACGGTCGAGGTCCCACGGCTGGCCGTTTCCGATATACTCATTCAGTACCATCGGCTGGTACTGGGTCAGAATTCCCACGGTATCAATTCCGGAATTTACGCAGTTCGAGAGCGGAAAATCAATAATTCTGTATTTCCCGCCGAAAGGGACTGCCGGTTTTGCAAGCTTCTGTGTCAGTGCATAGAGTCTTGAACCCTGGCCGCCTGCAAGAAGCATTGCGATCATTTCCTTAGCCATAATAATATCCCCCTGTTTTTTGGATACAGTCTCTCCGTGCAAAATGTACAACCATGCATTTCATTGGATTGTACAAATCATATCACATTGTTGCCGTTTTTGATAGTGGTTTTATGCACTTTTACCATGTTTTTTACATAATCTATATATGTATTCTGCTTTTTTATCCTCTGTACCATTTAAGCTGCGCCTATGATCTACTTGTTTTTCTCAGCATGCATGCCCTTTTTCACTCCACGCAGGATCTCTGACATCGAAAACTACGGCTGAAAAAAAGCGCGGTCTCCGCAGGATCTTTAGTCCTGCAGAAACTGCGCCATAATATAATTGCTTACATCAAGTCCATAATCCGTCAGAACGAACCGGTCGCCCTGAAATACTGCCGCTTTTTCCTCCACAAACATTTCCATGAGCCCCGGATAGACGTCCTTCGCGGACACCCCGAACCTCCGCTCAAACTCCGGGAGGGACACCCCCGCTGTCATCCGTAGTCCCACATAGAAGAATTCCTCCTCCATGTCTTTCTTCGTGAGCTTTTCCACATCCGTAAACATCCCCGGCTTTTCTTCCAGATACTGCTTCATATCGGAATTGACCGCAAACCTACAGCCGTCCATGTAGGAGGATGCCCCGAGTCCCAGTCCCAGGTAGGGCAAGCCTGTCCAATAACCGATATTGTGGCGGCACGCTCTCCCCGGCTTCGCATAGTTTGAGATCTCGTACCGCTCATACCCACAGTCCTGCAGGAACCGCTTCGTCTCGTAGTACATCTCCCTCTCGGAATCCTCGTCGGGAAGAAGTTTCCGTCCCTCTTCGCTCCCGTACTTCTCACCGAAAGGAGTTCCATCCTCAATGATCAGGCTATACGCCGAGATATGTTCCGGATTCAGGTCCGTGACCCGCTTTAAGGTGTCCTTCCAGGACTCGCGGGTCTGTCCCGGCAACGCTGACATAAGGTCGATATTGATGTTCGTGAACCCACACTCCCGGGCCAGATGGAAGCTCTCCAGGAATTCCGCCCAGGTATGGATCCGGCCGAGAAGCTTTAGCTCTCTGTCATTTGCTGATTGGAGTCCAAAGCTCAGGCGATTGATCCCGGCCCGCCTGTAATCTGTGAGTTTCTCCCTTGTCACGGTTCCAGGGTTCGCCTCCATGGAGATCTCCGCGCCTTCCGCCACATGAAACGCCTTCCGCACATGTTCCATGATCCCGACAATCAGCGCCGAATCCGGCACGGACGGGGTTCCGCCGCCGATAAAGATCGTATCTACCGGAATGTCCCCGTATTTTTTTCCCATGGCGTCAATATCTTCCCTGAGCCGCCTCGTGTACAGGTTCTGGGTCTCCTGGTCCGTCGGAAATGAAAGGAAGTCGCAGTAAGCGCATTTTCTCACACAGAACGGCATGTGCAGATATAATTCCATGCCCCCGTTCATGCGAGAACCTCACTGAGCATCTCGATCTCGTCCTCGAACAGGCAGTATCCCGGATCATGGGCTTTCACCGCCGCCAGGACATCCTCGATCCGCATCCACTTCACAGACTCCACTTCTTCTTTCTGAAGCTTGAGTTTTTCGATCTCTACCGGCTTTTCATAAGCAAAAACATGACTCTTCTCATGATTCTTAAAGATCCGTCCATGGAACTCGCCTTCATAGCGTCCGTCATGGACCCCGACAAGCCGCAGGTCTTCCGGCTCTGCCGCAATTCCCAGCTCTTCCTTCAACTCCCTGAGCGCCGACTCCAGATAGTCCTGTCCCGCCGGAATATGCCCGGCGCTGGAGATATCGTAGCAGCCCCCGAAGGAGTCCTTCCCTCGGCTCCGCTTCTGTAAAAGCAGGTCATGTCCGCCGTCCCTCCGTCTTCTTACGACCCAGACATGGCTCGTCCGGTGCCAGTCACCGTTGAGATGGACCAGCGTGCGCTCTCTCACCTGCCCCGACGGCTCTCCATTCTCATCGAGGAGATCAAGAAGCTCCAGCGGTTTTCCGTCCAGGACCGCTTCCTTTAAGAGATCATCCTGGTAGCGGAGTTTCAAAGAGAAGAACGGTGCTTCCTCGTCGAGAAGCCGATGGAAGATCCGGTCGCCTTCCCAGAGGTTCAGGCTGTTGATCTCAGTCTTAGGAACCCACTCCAGAGTACCCTCATTGCAGTCTGCCAGCTCACCTGTAAAGCCGTCTGCCGTGTAGAGGAAAATGTACTCCATTTCGGCATCATCATCATTGTACATGAAAGTCAGAACGCCCCGAAGTCTATAGCTTGTGAGTGTCAGGCCTGTCTCCTCCTTCGTCTCCCTTAAAATGCAGTCCTCCGGGCTCTCCCCCCGCTCAAACTTCCCGCCAATGCCGATCCACTTGTCTTTATTGACGTCGTGTTTCTTCTTGATACGATGGATCATCAGGTATTTGTCATCTTTTTCAATGTAGCATAATGTTGTAAGCTTCATAATAGTTCCTCATCTATGTGCAAAAAAGTCCATTTCTTCGAACGATCTGAAATGGACTTTTTATCTGGATCAATATTTTAATTTACTCCTCGTCCAGCTTCAGAACGCTCATAAACGCCTTCTGCGGAATCTCCACGTTTCCTACCTGGCGCATCCGCTTCTTACCTTCCTTCTGCTTCTCCAGCAGCTTCTTCTTTCGGCTGATATCGCCGCCGTAGCACTTCGCGAGGACATCCTTTCTCATGGCTCTCACCGTCTCACGGGCAATGATCTTACCACCCACAGCAGCCTGGATCGGAATCTCGAATAAATGCTTCGGGATCTCATCCTTCAGCTTTTCGCACATCTTTCTGCCGCGCTCGTAAGCGGATCCCTCAAACACGATGAAGGAAAGGGCATCCACAGTTTCCTTATTGATCAGGATATCGAGTTTTACAAGCTGTGACTGCTCGTATCCCTTCAACTCGTAGTCGAAGGACGCGTAACCGCGGGATCTTGATTTCAGCGCGTCAAAGAAGTCGTAGATGATCTCGTTTAACGGAAGCTCATACTTTAAGAGTGCACGCGTCTCTTCCATATATTCCATGCCGAGGTAAACGCCGCGGCGTTCCTGGCATAACTGCATGATCGCGCCCACAAATTCTGTAGTCACCATGATCTCTGCGGAGACGATCGGCTCCTCCATATATTCGATTTCGGACGGATCCGGCATGTTGGACGGGTTCGTGAGGTCGATCACCTCGCCGTTCGTCTTGTGGATCCGGTATACAACGCCCGGTGCCGTCGTCACGAGGTCAAGGTTATACTCGCGCTCCAGGCGCTCCTGGATGATCTCCAGGTGTAAAAGCCCTAAGAATCCGCAGCGGAATCCGAAGCCCAGTGCGATGGATGTCTCCGGCTCAAAGAACAGGGACGCGTCGTTTAACTGCAGCTTCTCTAAAGCATCACGGAGCTCCGGATATTTCGCTCCATCCGCCGGATAGAGTCCGCAGTACACCATCGGTGTTACCTTCTTATATCCCGGAAGTGGGGCCGCGCACGGATTTAAGCGGTTCGTCACCGTATCACCCACGCGGGTATCTTTCACATTCTTGATGCTGGCTGTAATGTATCCAACCATGCCGGCCCGGAGCTCATCACAGGGGATAAATTGGCCTGCGCCGAAATATCCGACCTCAACGACATCGTAGGAAGCTCCCGTCGCCATCATCTGGATCGGGGTGCCTTTCTTCACGGTTCCCTCTTTCACACGGCAGAATACGATAACACCGCGGTAGGAATCGTAGAGTGAGTCAAAGATCAGCGCCTGAAGCGGTGCCTCCGGATCCCCCTTCGGAGCCGGGATCTTATGGACGATCGCTTCCAAAACATCCTCGATATTGAGTCCCATCTTTGCAGAGATCCTCGGTGCGTCGTGAGCCTCAAGTCCGATCACATCCTCGATCTCCTCCGCCACACGGTCCGGATCAGCGCTCGGAAGGTCGATCTTATTGATGACCGGGACAACATCAAGATCATGGTCAAGGGCAAGATACACATTTGCAAGCGTCTGGGCCTCAATGCCCTGAGCCGCATCTACAACAAGGATCGCACCGTCACACGCCGCAAGGCTTCGGGATACCTCATAGTTAAAGTCAACGTGACCTGGGGTATCGATCAGGTTAAAGATATACTCCTCGCCGTCCTTTGCCTTGTAAACCGTGCGGACTGCCTGGGATTTGATCGTGATTCCGCGCTCTCGCTCAAGATCCATGTTGTCAAGGATCTGGGCCTGCATCTCACGGCTGGTTAAAAGACCGGTCTTCTCGATAATGCGGTCCGCCAGCGTGGATTTACCGTGGTCGATATGGGCAATGATACAGAAATTTCTGATTTTATCCTGGGAATAATGAACCATTCATGTTCCTCTCTTCTATATGATTTCTTCTTTATATGATCCATTTCTCTGTCACTGCTTGTCGGACCACCAGATCTTTACTCCTGATCGTTCGGTCCATCAGAAAATACCTTTATACACAGGAATTTCTCCCTCGGGGACAGAAATGGCAATTTATCATGTTAAATATAGCATTTTTTAGGTTTCCGCGCAAGCAGTAGTATGAGGTTTGGATGTGATAAAAAATAGACAAAAAGCTGACAAATTACAATTCTTTTATGTGTTGTAAAATCAATTGACATTCTATCCATTCTGATTTAGACTTTAATTAACATTTTGTCACGTATATTCAGGACTTTTCTTCGTCCCGTCACCCGTCCACCTTTTCTATCATTTCAGCAGCTATCCTTCATGTTCGCAGATCCTGTATATTCCTTGACCGTTCTGCGTTTTCTGAATGGCTGCCCGGGAGATAACATATGAATCAAACTCGGAAAAAACAGCAGTCCATGGACATGACCTCAGGGTCCATCACAAAGCTCCTGATCATGTTCGCGGTTCCCCTCGTGATCGGAAACCTTTTTCAACAGCTATACAACACTGTGGACAGTCTCGTTGTTGGAAACTTTGTCGGCTCCCATGCTCTCGCCGCCGTAGGTTCCACCACCAGCATCATCAACATGATCGTCATGTTCTTTACCGGTACCTCTGTTGGTGCCGGTGTCGTCATCAGCCGGTACTATGGGGCCCACGATGACGAAAAGCTTCACATTGCCGTGGAGACCACGATGGCAGTGACCTTCATCTGTGGGATCATTTTTACAGGTCTTGGAATCTTTGTTGCCCCCTATATGTTAAAATTTATGTCCACACCGGATGATGTCCTGCCGTCCGCCTCCGTATACTTAAAGATCTATTTTTCCGGCGTTTTCGGTCTGCTTGTATACAACATGGGAAGTGCGATCCTGCGTGCCGTTGGCGATACGAAGCGGCCGCTGTACTTCCTCTGTCTCTCCAGTGTCATGAATATCGGCCTTGACCTTCTTTTTGTAGTGGGCTTCGGCATGGCCATCGAGGGAGTTGCCTACGCGACGATCATCTCCCAGTTTGTTTCCGCAATTCTCGTGCTCATCGTTCTCACCAGAAGCACGGAGAATTACCGCCTGACCTGGAAGGACCTGCGGATCAACAAAAAAATCTTCCGGCAGATCCTCATGGTCGGACTACCGACAGGATTTCAGCAGTCACTGACATCATTTTCCAACGTGTATGTCCAGTCCTATATCAACACCTTCGGATCCAGCTGCATGGCCGGATGGAGCAGCTACTCAAAGATCGACCAGTTTGTTTTCCTTCCGATGCAGAGTATCGGACAGGCATCCACGACCTTTATGAGTCAGAACCTGGGAGCCGGGAATCTGCCCCGCGCGAAAAAAGGAACCGGTGTGGCTCTCCGGCTGGCACTCCTCATTACATTCGCCAGCGCTGGGATCCTTTTCCTCTTTGCGCCTCGGCTCGTCGCAGTCTTCAACCAGGAGCCTGACGTTGTCCGGTACGGAACCATGTTTCTCCGGATGAACGTGTTCATGCTGGCATTCTGCTGCCCGAACCAGGTCGTTGCGGGCGCGATGCGCGGAGCCGGAGATTCCAGGACACCGATGCTGATCATGCTGTTCTCCTTTGTCCTGTTCCGCCAGATCTATCTCTATATCGCGACCTCGATCTGCAATACAGCCGCAGTTGTCGGATTCGGATATCCAGTGGGCTGGATCGTAGCTTCGGTTCTCGTAGAGCTCTACTATATGTCCGGAAAATGGGAGAAAAAGATCAATATGTAACCTCTTCCCATGTTCTGTTATTCTCCTGTCAGTACCTGATCCAGGAGATCGGATAACGGCATCATCGCCGCTTTCGCCTCCGCATACGTGTTTGTCTGGGCGCCCACCTCGATGAGGGCGGAACGCGCCCGGACATGCTCGTTATAGCGGAGGCCTTTTAAATAGATCTTTCGCGTAAGTCCCGGATATTTTCCAGCAGCCAGAAGCTGCATCTGGAAGCTGAACGCCAGGTTTTCCTTGAGATTTGGATTCGGAAGATACTCGATGGGGCCGTCCGGGCTCATGGATGTCCCGTTGAAGAACATGATCTTCGCGGTCTCCGTCCCGTCGATCTCCGTCACAAGTCTCGTCCCATCCGAGACGCCGTCCCGGTGGACATCCAAGACCACCTCGATAGACGGGTATTTCTGCAGGAGACCAGAGATCCCGTCGAGGGCGTAGGTATACGCCGCACTGCGGTCCAGCTTTCCGTTCCGGTAATCGTAGACGCTCTCATCATGGTACACGTTGTACCCCTTTTCCCTGAGAAGCTTCGCCAGGCACTCTCCGAGGTGGATCACGTCCGCCTCCGAATTTTCCGGGTAGTCGGCGTAGGTCTCCTGGGAGTGGGTATGGTAGATCAGGATCTGGGGGATGTCGGCGTTTTTTTCGATGGAAAGGTCCGCGGCGAGGAAATTCTCCGCCCGCATCAGGTCCCGGCCCGCCGTTGTTGTGGGGTGGACGTTGTAGAATTTTTTCATCAGGTAGTCGTAATCGTTGAGTTTTTCTAAAATGATGCCGGAATTTCCGGTGTTAAAGGTTCCTGCTGCGAGCAGGCCTGCGAGTGTCGTCTTTTCATTCTGGGATGATCCGTTTTCTCCAGTTCCGCTTTTTCCCGAATTCCCCCATTCTTCTGAACTTTCTGTTTTTGCTCTGTCTTGTGCATTTTCATCCGCATTTCCGCTTCCCCATGCATTCTTCCTACGATCATCTCCGTAAACTCCCTGATTTTGTTCCCTGTCTGCGATCCATTCTGCCCGCAGTACCCCATTCTCATTCTCGATCCCAAATATCTCCTCATACTCCTTTGTCCGCCTGCTGCCATTTTTTCTGCTCTCCAGATAAAAAGCCGTACCCTCATCCTCCTTCCACGCCGGAAGAAATCCCCGCATCACATCATCCGCGATCCGCACCGCGTAATTTTCATAGAAATCCTTCCATGCGCCCGCACACAACCCACGTCCGAGATACAGCGCCGCCACGCAGACCACCGCCAACACGATCCACCGCCCGGCATACTGGATCATCCTGATGATATTTCCGATCATCTGCGCAACAAACAGGCGGTCCGCCTGAAGCATCCGCTTAAAATAGTACCATCTCCGCCTCATATCTGCCGCCTGATTCGCCGTTTCTTTACAGTTTATGTGAATATGCGGTTATTCAGTACCTGCGCAACCATACTGCCGCCGCAAAATCCGAACCATATCAGCCAGGCACCAACAGCCATTTCCGAATAAAAAATGCAGAGTTTTTCACATATATCACGCAAATCTATGCAGTTCTGAACAACGCCTCATGGATCGCCTCCGAGATCGTAAAGCTCAGAAAATCCACCCGCTCATCAATATCATGGGGCGTCACATACATGGGACCGAGGTCCGGCTTTAAGAGTTCCTTAACAAGCTCATAAGATTCTTCTACCCGAAGAATTTCCAGCTTCTTCTCTCCGGATTTTCTTTTCTTTTCACCATTTCGATCCCTGTCCGAGTCCTCCGCTTCCATTACCTCATCATCTTTTTCCAAAACATCACACCCTATCTTCTCCCTCAACACCTCCGTCATCGCCCCAACCGTATCATACACGATCGCCGCCGCCCCGACGACCATCGGGATCCCGATCGCAAACACAGGAATCCCCAGTGTCTCCTCCGTCAGCCCGCTCCGGTGATTCCCGACCCCGGATCCCGGCTGGATCCCCGTATCGGATAGCTGCACCGTGACTCCCAGTCTCCCGGCACTTCTCGCCGCCAACGCATCCACAACGATCACTGCATCCGGCTCCGTCTCCTGCACAATGCCTTTCACGATCTCCGCCGTCTCCATCCCCGTCTGCGCCATGACCCCCGGCGTGATCCCGCTTAAGACCGGATACCCGTGCTTCCTGCAAAAATCCGTCCCATACTCCAGCTCCAGATGCCTCGTCGCCTGAAGATGCTCCAAAACCTTCGGTCCCAAAGCATCCGGCGTCGCCTCCGGATTTCCCAGGCCAACGACCAGAGTTCTCACCGGCCGCCCCATCTTCTCCGTCTCAAGCCCATGCTCCTTTAGCATCCCCCGCAAAAGCCCCGCCAACTCCTCCGAGACCTCCCTGTGATAATCATCATCCTTCTTCGCCAGCGAAGCCGCCTCCACCGTCAAATACATCCCCACCGGCTTTCCCAGCGCCTTCTCTCCTCTCTCATCACACACCGCGACCTCCGTCACCCGGATCCCAGTCTCCTCCTTCTCCCACTCCCGCACCCGGATCCCCGGAATCTCACTC
>ENA-ORMJ01001155-ORMJ01001155.1-human-gut-metagenome-genome-assembly--contig:-NODE-1155-length-16910-cov-4.404924_pt1 | contig 16910 bp, 9 predicted proteins | sample MGYA00242100_ERZ508989 | MGnify/ENA primary metagenome ERZ508989 (study PRJEB26280, sample SAMEA2531403) | human gut metagenome | biome: human gut; feature: human-associated habitat; material: faeces...
AGACCAGCGTGCCGACTCCGCTTTTCAAGACATGCCCACAAAAGACAGCTATCACATTGCGATGTTTGAGAAGCAATTTCTCCCAGATTCCAGCACCATCGTTCACTGTGCGCCCAGACTCTTTGCCGATGCCATATCCTTGAGGGCGCCACCAGTCTTTCCCGTCATGCAACGTACTGTCACAATACAAATAGGCGTGTGTATTCAATATGACAAGCTTATCCGGATGAATACCCACTATGGAATCGGCCCATTGCAGAGCCTCATCAGAAGGCCCGAATTCCAGATTCAAGACCAGCCAATCGGTATCGCCCGACCTGAAATTTATGAAATAGTTATCCAATGTCTTTCCATCTGCACTACCTCCCCAATAGCTCTTCCGCTTATAGCCGGAAAGAGGAAAATACTTGTTGGCCATTGCAGTGTTATGTATGTCCGAAAACTTACCGGGTTTACTGCCAATATCGTGATTTCCCCATACGACAGAATAAGGTATTCCTGCTTGGCTGACACGATGAAAAGCTTTCTGCATATATGCCCATTCCACCGGAGAATTATCTTGTGTCAAATCTCCCACTTGGAACACGGCATCTATTTTCTTACGGTTGGCAACCAACCAGTCCACTTGCGAATCGAAGACCTCCGGACATTGCTCCAGATAAGTCTGCGTATCCGGCAATACCACAAAAGTACTTACCCGACCGGAAGTGGTGCAAGAAGTTAAAAAAGCGCCCCCTAAAAAGAGCGCTCCGATAACAGACAATATTCTCATCATTTTTTCTTCTGATTAAACAGCCACTCCATAAAATCAGGATAGTTGAAAGCCGGATTCCAACTACCATGATTACAACCAGGAAATTCAATATATTCCACATCGGCACCAATAGCTTTCAAGGCCCGATATGCTGCACGCGATCCTTCAGGAGTTACTACATTATCCGCATCTCCATGAAAAATACGGAACTTGACCGATTTGCCAGCCTTCAACCGTGCCGGATTCACTGTTCCACAAATAGGTATTGCTGCCGCAAAAATCTCCGGATAGCGGACAGCCATGTCAAATGTACCCATTCCTCCCATAGAAAGTCCCATAACATAGATACGGTCTTTGTCTATCTGCGGCATGGCCAGATAGAAATCCAACAACTCTTTCAACGTACGGAAAATAGGAGAAACAGGCACTTCCAACGGCATATCTGCCGGAGCAAAAGATGAAGGGCGCTCCGTATATGCCCAATATCCGGTTTCAGGACACTGCGGAGCCAAAATAAACGCCGGATACTTTTCGCGGTTTACAGGATTAAGCCACATCTGCCCACCATGAACCAATTGTTTCTCATTATCATTGCCACGCTCTCCGGCACCATGCAGGAAAAGCACCAAAGGATACTTTTCATCAGGTTTCATCACCTCTGGACGCAACAAACGATACAACAATGTATCTCCACGGGAAGAGATATAAGTTTCCTTTTGAAAGGTTTCTTGTGCAAACGAAAACAAGAAAAAGAATAATCCACAAAGGATGCCGATTATACGTTTCATCTTATTATTTATTTTACATGTTTAACTTCCGAACGTAAAGATACACCATTTTCATTGAAAGCCTCCACACAAAAATAATAATCCTGATCAGCAGTAAGGGTTTTCATCAATAAATCAGTCTTATCATAGACCATCCAAGAGCTGTAAAGTTTGTCCGGTGCAATGCCCCAAAGTATGTTGTAACCTTGTGCACCTTTCACAGCCTCCCAACGGATGGAGATGTCACGACGGTCTGCTTGGCGGTCAAGTACCAACTTTTTGGGTTGTTGCGGTGCCTTCCCCGTACCCAATCCAAAGACGCGAAGTTCAGATATAGCCAGATTCGGTGTCGGTATATCTATATTTTTATAACGGATATAACGGGCAGACTTGGGTAATGCCAGTTCAACATAATCATTCGGAGTATCCCTATAACTTTCCTTACGGTCCACCAATATATCCCAATTCTCACCATCAAGAGAACCTTCGATGAGATAACGGTGATGGAGTCCTTCGTAGCGACCGTACATATTACTTTGATAATCGTGATAGTTTATCTGAACAGCATACACATCAGCAGGTTTCTCTAAATCAATCATCACCCACTGCCGTTCGTCATTAGCCTCGGCAAGCCAAAAAGTTTTAGTCAGTTCATCCGTTAGGGCATCTGCCTTAAATTCGTCTTTTGTAGTAAAAGCCGTCACCGGCTTGCCATACGAGAGCAACATCCAGCCACGGAACTGTCCAGCCTTGCCCGGTACGGCAGGTGCATAACGGGGATAGTCTCCGAAACGGGTATCTACATACATAATGCCATCTTTATCAAACCCTGCCGGAAACATACAAAGGCGACGTTCCCAATTCACATTGATAGAGAGTGACATCGAAGCAAAATGCCAATACTGCCCCCCAGGACCAAGCACGGTACTTCCATGTCCGGCACCGTTCATATAACCACCCGGCTTGTAGGACACCGGATTATGCTTTTGGTAAGTATAAGGCCCCATCGGATAATCGGCCACATAAACACCATCGGCATAGACATTGAATTCCGTTCCCGGAGCACCGTATTGCATATAGTATTTCCCATTATGCTTCGTCAGCCAAGGCCCCTCAATATATCCGCCCAATACAGTATCCGTATGGTTTTCACCGAAACGTTCCCAGCCATGTTTAGGCATATCCAAATTGAAGAGTTCTTTCGTTTCTCCCTTCTTGATGAAACGCCGCTTCTTGTCCAGTTCCATTCCCCTGATAGGATACACATTGGAAGAACCCCAGAACATATACGCTTTACCGTCATCGTCAATAAACAAATCGGGATCTTGCAGATTATGCAAAATTGCCGGAACAGCTTCCCAGTTTCCTGAAGCCGGATTATCCGTATAAAGGATACTCATGGAACCGGAAGGATCACCGGTCACATAAAGTACCGAATCTTTGTAATTATGTGCCGCCGGAGCATTACACCCTTGCGGATACCAGTTCCTGCCCGGACGTACAAACTCCCAGTTCAGCAAATCCCTGGAACGCCAATAACCGTGTGAACGGGTGACAAACATATAATATTCACCCCGAAACTCCACCACGGCAGGATCGGCACCGGAACGGTAGGAGATACTCTTATCCGAATTATAAATCATATACGTGTAATCGATATTCAAAGGATTACAATAAGTATCCATACGCATGTCCTGTGCAGAAAGGAAATTCGCCAAACACAACAGCAGCACCAGACCACTTAATCTTTTCATCATATTATCCACATTTATATTTCTAAATATTCATTTATACATCACGAAATATGCACCATTATTTACACAGAGATTCAGGAACATCATATTCTTCCTGCAGGCGGGCAAGTTCCGCTTTCAATTCTGCAGCAACCTTCTCCATCCCTTTTTCACCATACAAATTATGCATTTCTGCCGGGTCCTCCTTCAAATCATAAAGTTCCCACTTGTCATCCACATAAAAATGCATCAATTTATAGCGCTCCATCTTGACACCGTAATGTGCACGGACACTATGAAAACCGGGGAATTCATAATAGTGATAGTAAAGTGACTTCCTCCAGTTTCGTGGAGTATTTTCTCCCTCTACCAACCGACGAAATGACACTCCCTGCATGTCTTCAGGAATCTCAATTCCACACATATCGAGAAAAGTGGGAGCGAAATCAATATTTTGAGTTAATCCTGTTACCTGCGTTCCAGGCTTAATATGTCCCGGCCAGCTCATTACCATCGGCATACCGAAAGACTCCTCGTACATAAAACGTTTATCAAACCAACCGTGCTCGCCCAGATAGAACCCCTGGTCTGTAGTATAAACGACAATCGTATTTTTATCCAATCCGGTACGCTTCAAATAATCCAATATTTCTCCTACACTCTCGTCCACGCTTGCCACACAAGCCATATAATCCTGCAAATAACGCTGATATTTCCATTCTGCCACCTCTTTGAAAGTACGCTGTTTCGAATAAAATTCATTGTTCCGTTCACGATAGGCATCCATAAAACGGCGGCGCTCATCCGGCTCCATCGTACCAAGAAAAGCATGAGGCCACGGGTCGAATAGCAGACTGTCGCTATTCATACCCGCAACCATCTTCAAGTCGTGACCTTCGTACATATCACGGTATATATTCATCTTCTGCATTTGTGCCGCATAACGTCCTTCGTATGCATCATAATAATTGTCGGGTAAAGGGAACTGCGTGTGTTCGTACAAATGATAATGCCGTTCGGCAGGCACCCAATTACGGTGAATGGCTTTGTGATGCATCATCAGGAAAAAAGGTTTATTCTTATCCTCGCGCCCACTCATCCAGTCTTCACAATATTGAGTGATGAGGTCAGTTACATATCCTTTATGCCGAGTGGTATCTCCCTCGGTAATAAAATACGGATTATAATAATCTCCCTGATCATTCAAAATCATCCAATGGTCAAACCCGGTAGGCTTTGAAACAAGATGCCACTTGCCGATAATGGCTGTTTCATAACCGTTTGCTTGCAATATCTTCGGCAGTGTCTGCTGCGAACCGTCAAATCCTTTATTTCCATTCCTCATAAAACCATTCTTATGACTATGCTTACCAGTCAGTATGGCTGCACGACTGGGACCGGAAATGGAATTGCAACAGTAATTATTCTGAAATACCGCCCCTTCATGCCCAATACGGTCAATATGGGGAGTAGGAGCTATTTTACCTATGGGATGTCCATATATACTCATTGCTTGTCGGGCATGGTCATCACTCATGATAAAAATAATGTTAGGACGCCTGTTTCCTATTCCTTGTTTCTGTTCTTGTCCTTGCATCCAAACCGAAGGAACAAAGGGCAACAAGGCAATTCCCCAGGATAGTTTATTTTTCATGTATTCATTATTTGTTGTAATTTATCAAAGGCGTAACACCGTTTTATAATTTACTGATTATCAGTACAGTTAGAATACAGTGCATTCAGTATACGACTGAACCCTATTCAGTATACGACTGAATGGCATTCACTATACGACTGAATCAAGTTCAGTATACAAGTGTTTCTTGAGCCCTTATGATTTGTAAATAATGCAGAATAGAATTAGACGAGTGCCTCTTTACAGTTTCAAAGTAACCAATACGGGAGCATGGTCGGAAAGATAGCCATTGTCCGGCTTATCGCCAACTGTGCGGTAACGCTCCACCTCTACAGAAGCATTTACGAATATAAAATCTATCAGCCTGCGCTTCTCCACCGGAATACGTCCGAAGTCATGAAAGCTCCATGTCGGTCCGTAAACGACCTTTGCCGTGGAACAAGCGTTCCTCATTCCACCTTCCGTCAATATAGTGACCGGCTCGGAGTCTACCGTTCCATTAAAGTCTCCAGTGATAATTACCGGAAGCTCTCCCGCTATTTGCTTTATCTTCTCGAGTATTAACTTAGCGCTTTCTCGACGTGCCACCTCACCTACATGGTCAAAGTGGGTGTTGAAAGCAGCTACTTTCCTGCCACTCACCTTGTCTTTCAACACAGCCCAAGTCACGATACGCTCGCATGCCGCATCCCAGCCTTTCTTTCCGATGGAATCGGGAGTCTCACTCAGTCCGAAATCTCCGTTCTTTAAAAGCTCAAAACGCTCTGTCTTATAAAAAAGGGAGCAATATTCGCCTTTCTCTTTTCCATCTGCACGACCTACGCCAAGGGCAGTATATTGAGGAAGACGCTCCTTCAAGTCATTGAGTTGATTCTTTACCACCTCCTGCATGCCCACAATGTCCGGAGCATAATAAGCAATCATCTGTGCTGCATTATCCTTACGGTATTTCCAGTTATTCATACTGTCCGCTACATGATCCAGACGGATATTAAACGACATCACCTCCACCTTAGCTTCCGGTTGCTTGCCGCACGAGGCGACAAGCAATACGAAAGCAACCAATACACTATTGAAAAGCACGTTTTTCATGGTTATAATCCTTTTTAATCTATATAAAATTTACCAAAATCAAATCCTGCCAAACCTAATCAGCCTTATTCAAATAAGGAGACGTAAAGCCTAATCTCTTCAATCCCTTCTGTACATCGGGATGACTCATGAAAAGCTTCCAAATTAAACCGGTGCGATAGTTCTCTATCATCACAATAATCGGTCCCTGGTCAATGGCAAGATACGAAGGCGCAAACCAATCCTCAGTCAGATTAAATGCATCTTTGAACCCATATTCACCCCAAAGACGGTCACCCAGTTCTTCATAGAAATAGCGCATGGCCTCCAAAGAATATTCCGGTGTATAAGGGATGGATGAAAGGGCCGCAGTAGGCGTAATCACGCCGCGATCATTTCCGGGGCTATGGGCCGAATAGCCTTTATCACCGTCACTGGCTGTCAATCCCCAGCATTTCTCACCGTAACCCTTATATCCCTTCGGATTGTCGATACAATAGGCACGGTTAATCAAGGTATGGGCCTTCATTTGTTCCTCGTAGTCAGCATAGCGGTCCTTCAAGCCATGCGGATCAAGCCCCATGTAAGAGTAATGAGTAAAGAACAAAGGACCGCCCTTACCGTTATCGTTTCCGAGAGGAAGCCTGATGCCATAATACTCCCGACCATTCAGAAAAGTATTCGCATTGACCCAGCCTTTATGATAAACACTCTCGGCAATCGGATAAGTAGGAGAAGACGCACCTAAAATATAAATAATGTGGCACTCGTTATGACCTTTAATCTGATGGTTCATCGCCCACCCGTTATAGGGTGACCAATGCCAATACATCACATCTTGCCCCTGAGTGAAAAAATTCCACTCTGCTTGGCGCCACAGATTATTAATCATTCCCCGGATACGGTTTTCCGTCGGATTATCCTTTATAAAATACTGATGGGCAGCCAACAAACCTTCGAACATGAAAGCGGATTCTACAATATCGGCTCCATCATCCTTACGGCTGAAAGGAATGGTCTTACCGGTTTTACCGTTCATCCAATGTGCCCACATGCCGTGATAACTGTCGGTATTCTTGTCGCTCAAGAAACGAACAATCTTCAGTATACGTTCAGCACCTTGTTCACGGGTGATAAACCCGCGTTCTATGCCGACAATGATAGCCATCACTCCGAATCCCGACCCACCAATGGTAGCTGTCTCGGCACCACCGTTACTCCGTTCATGCGCCAATCCGGATTCAGGATGGGCAAAATCCCAAAAGTAACGGAAAGTTTGCTTCTGAACGAGGGTCATAAGTTCGTCGTCAGAAAGCCGCTTCTGCTTTTTCTGTCCCGAAATCAAATTAAAAGGGTATAGCAAAAGTATCAAATATATTAATATTCTCATCATAATCATTCTTTTAGTTTAAGCACGGACTCTGAAAGCCAAGCTTCTTCAGTCCTTGTTGGATTTCCGGTATAGACATAAATAAATTCCAAAGGAGACTTGTTCTATAATTCTCTATCATACAGATTATCGGCCCTTGGTCAATGGCTATGTACTGAGTATCGTACCAATCTGCCGTCAAATTAAAGGCATCTATAAAACCATAATCTTTCCAAAGTTTGTCTCCTATCTTATAATAGAAGAAATGCAGCGCTTCCATTGACTCCTCCGGAGTATAAGGAAATGCAGACAAAGCAGCTGTTGGAGCAATGACCCCTTTATCATTAGTAGGTGAATGAGCTGAATATCCCGTATCGCCGTCACTTGCCGTCAACCCCCAACAAGAAGCGCTATAACCCGTATATCCTTTAGGATTTTCCTTACAATAATTGTAATTAATCAACGTATGATTGCGATTTTGCATCCAGTAATCGGCATATTGGTCTTCCAGTCCTTGTGGGTTAATGCCTAGAAAAGAATATTGAGATAAGAACAGCGGTCCCCCTTTATCCGAACCTAAAGGAAGAGTGATGCCATAATAAGATTTTCCATTCCTGATTCCTCCATTTTTAGCCCAGCCCGCTTCATATACAACTTTATCGATAGCATGTGTTGGAGACGAAGCAGCAAGTATATAAGTAATCAGACACTCATTCCATCCTCTTATTGCCAGGTTCTTCTCAAAACCGTAATCGGGACTCCAATGCCAATATAGTACATCTTCACCATTTTTCCGGAACCAAGTCCAGTCAATAGCTTCCCAAAGACGGGTTATGTCGGCACGCAACCTGCTTTCTACTTCCGTATTTTCCTTGAAATAGGCTCGAGCGGCAAGCAAACCTTGAAATAACAAGGATGTCTCAACCAAATCGGCACCGTTGTCTTTCTCACTGAAAGGTTTGGTTGCTCCCGTTGCGCCATTTATCCAATGTGCATAAGCACCATGATAAGCCGTACATTCCTTATCAAGAAAAGTAACTATCTTCTGCACTCGTTCAACAGCTTGCTGACGGGTAATAAAGCCCCGTTCAGCAGCTACCAGCATGGCCATCACGCCAAAGCCGGTACCACCGGTAGTAACGACATCGCCCGAAGTAGTACGTTCGCGCGCCATTCCGGAATATTCATGCCCAAAGTCCCAGAAGTACTTAAAGGTCTGCTTCTGTACCAATGTCAACAAGTCCTCATCAGGGATACGCTCAAACTTGTCTGTATCATCCATTCCTGTCTTAATCATACAAACCTTGCCATTGGAAAGCAGTGTCCCGGAAGTGGATTTCACCCCCGGATTGACAATCAATTTATACGATGACAAGACTTTAAAGCCTCCCTTAGGAGTCACCGATACTTTTTTCTCTTGCAGGAACTCATAATCGCAGCTTACAGGAAGCTCCTCATGTTTCAAAGCAATATTGTTACGGGCTGAAGCCTCATCTACAGCATCCGAGAACTCCAAAACAATGGCTACATTGGGAGCAACATTCTCAAATGTCTGTTGGTTTTGTTGGTCACCCACAATGATATTCTTCAACTCGAAAGGCTGATTCACTTCAGGTTGATTATCACCACTGCACGCAACCAACAAAAGACATACTATGAAATATAATACTTTCATCCTATCATCAGATTAAAGTGTAGCTTCATTCTTTTCCAGAGTAAATACTCTGAATTTCGGTTGCCGTCAACACCTTGTCATATAAGCGGAACTGATCAAGCTGACCGGGAAAGTTCTTTGCCCAGGTTTGTGCTCCTGCACCCGAAGTAAGACTCGGAGTAGTGCTGAACTGAAATGCACCAACAGCCAAAGAAGCGCCTACATTATTAAACTTCAATTTCCCACAATCTGGCAATTCTTTGGTAAAGACACCCTCACCATTACGATAAACAGTAATGGTAGAAGTATTGCCATCATACACAAAAGCCAGATGCACCCATTCGCTACCAAAAATATCATCTATTTTTGCCTCAACCCATCTTTCATCATTCTCTTTTGCTGTCTGATTGAAGATATGAACCTTGAAAAATGCCTGAGTCTCGCTATTATTATTCTCCAAGAAGATGTCGAAGTTGCCCCAGAATTTAATAGAGTTAGGGATAGAGAACAAACCTTGCGCAGAAGTATTCTTAGTGGTTCTCATCCAGAAAGCTACAGTCAAATCACCGATAGTGGGCATGTTATTTTCCAATATAGAAGGAGTCTTGGCCAAAATGTAAGCATTCTCAGCACCTTGATAGGCCATGCCAGCGATTCCGTCTTCCGCAAACTTGGCATTACCGTTATCTGCTACCAAAAATCCCCATTCACCTTTATCCCGAATGTCCTCTTCATCAAAAGGAAGATACATCTTCAAAGGGGTAGTAGGTACTTCACCTGTACTCTCAGGGTAGTCGAAAGCAGGATGATCCATATCCTGAAAACAAGACTGCATACACAATGCAAACAGGCAAGAAGCCACAGATACTATATATTTTTTCATAAGTAGTTAGTACATTTATAGATTAATAATTGGGATTTTGAACCAATACACCATTCGACTTGTCAATTTCGTCTTGCGGAATGGGCAACAAAGCATGTCTGTCTTGATAACCGGTCTTGCCTACCGCATGAAGTACCTCTTTAGCAATACCCCAACGAACCAAGTCGTAGAAACGGTCGAACTCCATACCTAACTCAACACGTCTTTCATGACGAATGGCCTCACGCAGTTCATTCTGGTTGTTGGTCGTCACTTCCGGTAGAATTCCGATATTATTGCCACGAGCACGAGCGCGCACCATCTCCAAATAGTTACGGGCAGAAGATAAATCACCCAATTCACAAGCAGCTTCGGAAGCCATTAATACCACATCAGCATAACGTATCAGACGAATATTTACCCAATATCCTCCCTTTGTGAATTTCAAACGCATCGCCGGGTCCGTATATGCCTTCTTGTTAAAGTATTTAGCTATAACATCAGCATTCGAAATAGGTTTCTCACCATAAGGCTTGTTAGCAGGTATGGACTCTGGATCGTCCTTGCCGTTGCGTATAAAATAAAGCAAAGTTTCGTCTTTTCTCGGATCTCCCTCTTCAAAAGCATCTGCCAATTCTTGAGTAGCGGTGTGTTGCCCCCAACCGAGATTCCACTCGCCTGCGCCACGTACACCCTGAACGGAAGCAAACTGGCTTCCTATGTCATTAGAACCTGGTTGTGATTCTGTTGCCGTACATTGCAATTCAAAAACAGATTCACTACAGTTTTCACCTTTTTCTCGGAATATGTCTTCATAAGGTGTTTTCAGATTATATAAACCGGAGTTAATCACTTCTTCAGCGGCAGCCTTCATATTCCCCCAGTCATTACGCATCATGTATGTGCGTGCATGAAGAGAACGAGCAGCTCCCCAAGTGAGACGACCTACATAAAGTTGCTCCCACGTTCTGGGCAGACTGTTTTCGGCTTCCGTAAGGTCAGAATCTATTAATTCATATATCTTTGCCACAGAAGACTTTGGAACATTTGCCTCAGCTGCATCATAAACTTTAAAGTCAATCAAAGGCACTTCACCAAAAGCGCGTACAAGGTTGAAATAACAGAAAGCACGTACAAACAAAGCTTCCCCCTTATTGACGAGGTCACCTTCTGTCAATGACGGATTTTGGCTCATCTCATCAAGCAAATCATTTACCTTATGTATCAATGAATAGTTATCATTCCAATAACTCTTAATCATCCCATTACTTGCCAAATATTCAAAGTCATCGAACATCTTGCCGGTAGCAGCTCCATCGGACAATGTACTTCCTTTCTCTGCGTCCTCAGAACGCATACCGTGGATTGCCAATGCAGTATTGCCGCTTGTCAAATGAAAACCGCGCAACTTGGCATACATATTAAAAACCTGTGTTTCATAAGTACCACCAGTCAAATCATCCTCTGTCTGTTGTCCAAGCGGTTTTCTATCAAACATATCCTCACACGAAGTTAGTGCAAAGCTTACTGCTAAAAATGCTATATAATAAAATATCTTCTTCATAGTCTGTCTCTATATAATTTTAGAAAGTCAAATTAAAACCAATCGTATAAACTGTAGGCATAGGATAGCCTCCACCATCAATACCAAACGAAATAGCACTTCCGCCCACTTCCGGAGTATATCCTCCATTACGGCTCCAGGTCTTGGGATTCTGCACATTGGTATAAAGACGCAGTGACTGTACCTTGATACGATTCAACAGTCGTTTGTCAAAGTTATACCCCAATTCGATATTACGGATTCTGAAGAAACTGCCATCTTCGATGAAATACGTGGAAGCCTCCTGATTTATTTTGTGTGAAGGGTCGAGCAAGGGCTCCCAATTGGAAGTGCCCTCTCCATGCCAACGATTCAATTGCTCTGTGCGATAATTCAGTTGTGCATAGCTACTGCTTCCCCAATTACGGTAAATTTCATTTCCATAAACACCCATCATGTCAACAGTCAGGTCCAGATTCTTCCATCCCAAATTAACATTAAAACCGTAAGTAAAATCAGGAGTTGGATTACCTATCATTGTACGGTCATTATCAGTAATTTTGCCATTACCGTCAACATCAGCAAATTTCAAGTCACCCGGTGTTACCGAGCCAACCGAGTTAATCGGAGAGAAACGGATGTCGTCTTCGTTCTGATATACACCCTCAACCTTGTAACCATAGAAATAGCCAATCGGATAACCTTCGGAAACACGTGAGGGACCACTGATAATATTATAGTCTTTGTTTACCAGTGAAAGCACCTTGTTATCAATAGTGCTCAAATTAGCACCTAATCCATATCTCCAATCTTCCCCAATCTTGTCGTTCCAAGAAGCACTAAGTTCAAAACCGCGATTGCGAATCTCACCCACATTCTGTAATCCGGGAACAGTACCTGCAATACCCGGAATGGAAGTCAACATATCTTTTGTTGTTTTGTTATAATAAACCGGAGAAAGCTGCAAACGATCATTGAACATATGCATGTCAAAACCTACTTCCCATGAATAATTACGTTCCCATCCCAAAGTAGGTGAAATCAGTTTGTTGGGGCCTTTACCCGCAATGATATTGTCACCGAACACAGCTGAACCCGAACTAACAATGGTGGCATATGCCGGATAACTGGAACCAGTATTCTGGCTACCCAACACACCCCAAGAGCCTTTCAACTTCAAGAAGTTAATTACATTCTGGTTCTGCATAAACTTCTCTTCGGTCATTACCCAACCGGCACCGAAAGAGTAAAAGTTGTCCCAAGTATTACCTGTCTTATAGAAAACAGATGAACCGTCCCTACGGAAAGAAGCATTAAGTAAATAACGATTCTTGTAGTTATACAATGCTCTGAACAAATAAGACATGGTAAATCTGTCACTCTGAGAACCGCCATTAGTTGCCGTAGATACATCGTCGATGGTAGAGAGCCACCATCTGTCCGGGTCGTCGCCCACCAAAATGCCGTAGCCCGCAAGCTGGCTGCGTCCACCACTCAAACTGGAAGACTCATTGTAATTGGTTGTAAGACCGGCAGTCAATGTCAATCCATGATTGCCAAACTGTCCGAGATAAGTCAACACATAGTCAGACTGTGCAGCAAGAGAGGTAGACTTGCTTTGGTTCACACTTTCTCTTTCAGTCAACCGTTCTTTCCCCCCCTCCACATCGGGATTATAAACATAAATCAGCGGAGAATATGAACGTCCCTGACTGGAAGCATAGTCCATAGAGAAAGTTGCTTTGAACGTAAGGTTCTTCAGAATATCTATCTCTCCGAACACATTACCTGCCACGCGATAGTTTTCAGACTTGTTGTGAGCACCGCGCAGCTCTGTTTCAATAAGAGGATTCCACACTTGTGCACGCTGGAAGTCGGGCAGCGTATGTATCAGTCCCGATTCAAGGTCATGAGTAGGAGCAATAGGAGCAGCCTTCAAAGCACCATCCACACCCTTTGCATCAGGATACTTGGCACGAACTCCATTAAGCTGGAAACCAAAACGCAGGAAATCGGTTACGCTATATTCACTGTTCAAGTTTACGGTAAACTTATTGAGCTTTTCCGTTTTAATGGAACCTTCTTCCATGACGTAACCCAAACCCAAATAAAACTTACTCTTATCCGTTGCACCCGTAATGCTCACATTGTTATTGGTCAGAAAACCTGTCTGGAATATCTCATTCTGCCAATCAGTATTACCAGTCCATTGAGTATAATCATAAGGGTCGCTTCCTTGAGATATCAACTGCTCGTTGTACAGCATCTTAAACTCTTCGGCATTCGTCACACCTACACGGTCATAAATAACCTTCCAACCCACTGAAGAGTTGATGTTGACCATCGTCTTCCCTATTTTTGCCCTTTTAGTAGTAATGATGATTACACCATTGGCACCACGCACACCGAAAATAGCCAAAGAAGAAGGGTCTTTCAAGATTTCCATAGATTCAATATCCGCAGTGTTCAGATAATTGATATTGTCCGTGAACAGTCCATCTACCACATAAAGGGGTTTGAAACCGTTAATGGAGTTCGTACCGCGAACACGGATTTCAGGGTCTTGTCCTGCACGACCCGTATTCACCACCTGTACACCGGCAACCTTACCCTGTATGGATGCCAGTGGATTGGTAGAAGGCTTAGAGGCAATCTCGTCCGCTTTCACAGTAACGATAGAACCGGTCAAGTCGCGTTTCTTGGCACTACCATAACCAACTACAACCACCTCATCAATGAGCTGGCTGTCCTCTTCCATCTTCACATTGATAGTTGAACGCCCATTTACGGCAATCTCCTGCTCACGCATACCTATATAACTAAAAATCAAGGTAGCATTAGATGCCACATCAACAATCTGATATTTACCATTTATATCAGTAATACTACCTTTACTCTCCTGCCCTTTCACACGAACAGAAGCACCGATAACAGTTTCGCCTGTCTTGTCCGTAACGACACCCGAAATCGTAATTTTGTTCTGTGCCATCGAAGTAATGGCAAACAATAACATCACACATGTAATTAGTAGATTTTTCTTCATTTTGTATTGATTTAAAATTCTTTTGCAAACATACCGGAGAAGTTGATATATGTCAAAAAACAAGCTACCACAAGAGTACCACAGTTCACCGGAGGGGTACATCATTACTACTACTGTATAACATAAACGACAGATTATAAGGAATATAAAAGTACAATAAATATTTAGGTACTATTCATATATATAGAGCAAGAAGATAGAAAAGCAAAGGGGGCTTTTATCCTATTCTGAAGTTTTTTATCCCATATTCAAGAACGTCATACCTTTCACTGCCTCAAAGCCGACCATAAGATTTCCATAACCGATTGCCATTATACGATAGATTATATACCAAGCAAATACTGCAAAACGTTTGCAGTGAAGATGTAGACAATATGCAGCAACAATGCCATCTCAACGCAGTGGCTCGAATGCTGCATATTGCCGTCTTGAGAATCAGTTAGAGTAACTTGAACGCTGCTTTCTTTACGTCCTGGCTATTTCTGCCAATCATCACCTCAAAGTCACCGGACTCGCATACAAAATCAAGATTGTAGTTGTAGAACTTCAGCAATTCGGGAGTAATCTTGAAAGATACTTTTTTAGATTCACCGGCTTTCAGGAAAATCTTCTCAAAGCCTTTCAACTCTTTCACCGGACGGGTTACACTTCCCACAAGGTCACGAATATAAAGTTGAACCACTTCTGCACCGTCTCTCTTGCCCGTATTGGTCACAGTCACGGTAGCAGTCAGTTCGCCCTTATCCGTCATGCTAGTCTTGTCCAAAGACACGTCGCTATAAGAGAATGTGGTATAGCTCAAGCCGAAACCAAAAGGATAAAGCGGTTCATTGTCTACATCCAGATAATTACAGGAAGAGATACAAAAGACGGACAACAATAGAATTGAATGCAATATTAGTTTTCTCATATAATTCATTTTTTGATAGTTAGAATTTAATGTATGCCTGCAAAGTCACGCTGGCAGGGATCGGATAACGACGTCCGTTGTATTTTGCCTGTTCCGGGTCGCAGATGTCAATCTTATCCCATACGCAAAGATTATTTCCTACAAGTGAAAGGTCGATAGAGTTGATTCCTAAATTCTTTATAGTTTTGGGCACATTAACACTATAATTGATGTTTACTTCCGATAGCCGCAGATATTTCGCATTGTCTCTCCAAAAGTCGGATAACTGGGAGTTGTTTTCCAAATTTCCATAGGACATGCGTGGGAACCGGGCATTCGGATTCTCTGCCAGAGAGGGGTTCATACCCATCTTTTCTGCATATTCGCGGGAGATCCAACGGTTGGCGGGATTCTTTACCATGCTCAAGACATTGCCGATCTGCTTGTCCTGAAATGGAATATAGCCGGCTCCATATCCCAAGCCTACGTGATACACATCGGTATTTCCGGTTCCTTTGAACAGTACGGCAGCCGACAATCTTTTATATCTGAACTCAACTCCGAATCCATACATGAACCGAGGGGTACTGCTGAATGACAAAGGTACTTTATCATCTCCGTTTACAACACCGTCTCCATTGACATCCTTGTATTTAATATCTCCGGGCAGATAGCTGCCGAAAGTCTGTTTAGGACTATTAGCAATATCTTCGTCATCTTTGAACAACCCTAATGCGATCAATCCTTTTTGGTATCCATAGGGACGTCCGGTAGCAGAATTATATTCATATTTGGTATCTGCCTCTTCAAAATAATTCACTCTGTTATTACTAAGAGTAAAATTTCCTCGGAATGTCAATGACATATCTTTGCCAATATCCTGGATATAGGTCACATTTCCGTCCGAACCATAGCTTTTCATACTACCTACATTGCCAAACGGCATGCTGACAAGGCCGATATAGTCCGGTACTTGCTGGCGTTGCTGGAAGATGCCGTCACGGATATCTTTGAAGAAGTCGACTACGAAACTAAGTTTGCTGTTGAATAATTCGCCTTCGATGCCTACATCTATCTTTTTCGCTTTCTCCCATTTCAGGTTGTCGGCTCCCACCTGTTTTTCTGTAATGCCGGCTCCATTGTACCCCCAGCCTTTTTCGGCAGACTCGTTGATGATCGTCAGGTAGGGAAAACGTTTGTCCGAAATACGGTCGTTACCTACGATTCCGTACGAAGCTCTGATTTTGAGAAAATTCAACCAAGGAAGCTTTTCTTGCATGAATTCATATTGGGTAGGCACCCAACCACCGGATATGGCCGGAAAGAACCCAAAGCGTTTACCTTTCTCAAAGTTTTCTGAACCGGTATATCCTATGTTGAAATCGAGCAGATATGTATCTCTGAACCCGTAACTGACTTTTCCGGACAATCCTTGATATCTTAAAGGAATAGCAGCCATACCGTCTTTTAGATCTAGTGTTGCTTTGCTGTCACTCATCTCGTAATGCATAAGAGCGGAGATACGGTGTTCATTGTTCAGCATGGTTTTCCAGGTTAGATTTGCCTGAAGGAAGTATTTACGATATTGG
>ENA-ORMJ01001157-ORMJ01001157.1-human-gut-metagenome-genome-assembly--contig:-NODE-1157-length-16894-cov-3.605499_pt1 | contig 16894 bp, 10 predicted proteins | sample MGYA00242100_ERZ508989 | MGnify/ENA primary metagenome ERZ508989 (study PRJEB26280, sample SAMEA2531403) | human gut metagenome | biome: human gut; feature: human-associated habitat; material: faeces...
TATCCTAATTATCCAGCTTTGGGAATCCCTATTGCAGCTTTTGTACAGTATTTTAGAAATAAATAATCATTTATTAATATTTAAATCAAACAGTAATTATGAAAAGATTAATCTTGTTATTTTCCGTAGGAGTATTAGCAGCACAGATGTCTGCTCAAAAAATTACAACTACAACAGCTTCAGAGCGTTGGGAAATTGAAAAGTTGTCTGTTTTAAAGAAGAATGTAGATAAGGTAAATTTGTCAATCAGTTCAGACAAGACACTTCAGGATATTACAGGTTTTGGAGGTACGTTCAATGAGTTAGGATGGGAAGCATTGCAATATATAACTCCTGAAGAAAGAGATGATGTGATGAAGAGTCTGTACTCAAAGGATGGATGTAATTTTAATCTTGCACGTACACCTGTAGCTGCAAGTGACTATGCTTTTGCTTATTATTCATATTGTGATATAAAAGATGATTACAATATGAGGAATTTCAGTATTTCTCGCGACCGTTACATACTTATACCTTATATCAAGGAAGCTCTGAAATTGCGTCCGGATTTAAGAATTTGGGCAAGTCCTTGGACACCTCCAGCATGGATGAAAATAAACGAGCATTATTCTTTGAGAAGCCTCGGTACTACCAATGGAGAAGGTCATAATAGACTTGATCCAAAACGTGCCACTCATATTCATACTACAGGTTTCAATATGCAGGTGGGTTATCTTCAGGCCTATGCTCTTTATTTTTCAAAATACATTCAGGAGTATAAAAATAATGGTGTCAATATAGAGATGATAATGCCACAAAATGAGATAGCTTGGCAGCCGGCATGGCCAAGTTGTACATGGAGACCTGAAGACCTGGCTATTTTCGTGGGCGACTATCTTGGACCGCAATTCGAAAAAGACGGACTGAATACTCAAATCTGGCTTGGTACTATCAATTATGGAAATCCTGATTATGTACGCTCTTTCTTTAAACATAGAACAGTTGGCAAATATGTAAAAGGTATAGGAATACAATGGTCTGGAAAACAGGCTTTGCCTAAGTTATACAAGGAATATAAAGGCAAATATCGTTTTATGCAGACCGAAAATGAATGTGGTGACGGTGAAAACAACTGGGGGTCTTTGGAACACAGTTGGGAAGCGATGGTTCATTGTTTCAACAATGGTGTGAATTCATATATGTACTGGAATATGGTTCTTGACGAAACAGGTAAAAGTGCATGGGAATGGCCGCAGAATTCTTTAGTTATAATTGACAGAAATAAAAGAACTGTCCGTTATACCGACGAGTATTATCTGATGAAGCATTTTTCTCATTTTGTAGAACCTGGAAGCAGACTTATAGATACTAATGGCGATAAGAATGTTTTGGCATTCAGGAATCCTGATGGCGAGACTGTAGTTGTTATTTACAATCCTGACAATAATGACAAGAAGTTTGTGATGAGCATTGACGGTAAACAGTATAGTCTCAACCTGAAGGCTAAGTCAATTAATACAATCAGTGATATAAATAAAAAATAAATATTTTATATGAAGAGTCGCAATCTTATTATGTTTTTGGGAGTATCTGCTTTCATGACATCTTGTATGTCTTCTTTCGAGAAGCCATACGATAAGACAGAGCATGGGGTAAAGGTGAAGATGAACGACAGCCTTACCATCGCAGTTGATGTTATAGATGAAGACATCTTTCATGTCGTGAAAAATACAGGTAAGAAATCAACCTTACCTGACTATGTGGTAACTCTCACTCCGCAAGACGTTAAGTGGAGTACTGATGTTGAAGACGGTAAACTTAAGGTCTCCACTTCGCGCATTTCAGCTCTTATTGATGCCAGCGGTAATATTGAATATCTCGGTCCGGATGGTAAGCGTATATTGGCTGAAACAGAAGAAGAAACATATATCAGCAACAATGAATTTGGCACATGTACTGTCTCTCAGGGCTTCCTGGCCGGCGATGAGGCATTGTACGGACTGGGACAGTTCCAGAGTGGAATAATGGACTGGAAGAATATTCCAGTAAGGCTTACTCAGCATAATCAGGAAGTTTCTGTCCCTTTTATTCTCTCTACAAATGGATATGGAATTTACTGGAACAACTATAGTATGACTTATGTAAATCCAGCTCAGCATGAAGTGATGTTTTCTGATGCTGATTTTCATTCTGTATCGCAGGATTTGAATCTTAAAGATGGACAAGAAGCAGAAAATGCAGGAGCTATAAAGATAAAGGCATTTAAAGAAAAGAATATCCGCGAGGTGATGTTCGCTCCACGAAAATCAGGCGTATATACTTTCTATGTTGACAGTAATAATGACAAGGAAAGGATGCGCGGTGATGTAAAGGTAATCATTGATAATGATACCATAATTAATTATACTACAGTTTGGGTTCCTAATTCTTTCTCTGGGTATAAGTCCTTGGAGGCAGGAAAGCAGTATAAACTTACGTTCCAAAACACAGGTTCAAGGATTCCCGGACACCTTATGTTTAATGAACCGGATTATGACAAGACTGTATTTCGCAGTGTCTCGGGAACATCTATAGATTATTATGTTATTTTTGGTGACACTCCTTCGGATATTTTGGAGGCCAATCATCGACTTTCAGGAAAGACTCCACTCTTCCCTAAAAAGGCTTACGGTTTCTGGCAGTGCAGAGAGAGGTATCATAACCAGAAAGAACTGCTGGATAATGCCAACGAAATGAGAAAACGACAGATACCTTTTGATTACATCATTCAGGACTGGTTCTATTGGCCTGACAAAACAAAAGGACCCGAATGGGATAGAACTAAATATCCAGATCCGAAAGCAATGGTTGATGAGCTGAAGTCGCTTAATACTGATATTCTTGTTTCTGTATGGCCGCAGGTGATTAATGAACCTTTATTGGCAAAATATGATCTCGAACACTTGAAGTTCAAAAACAACAAGAATCTTGATTTTTTCAATCAGGAAGTCATGGATAGATATTACAGAATGTTGAGTGACAGTATGTTCCATATCGGTGTTGAAGGTATTTGGATTGACGGAACTGAGCCAAGTGGCAGACCGTCGGACAATACAGCTACAGCTGTGGGACCGTTCAGAGACGTCAGAAACATCTATTCATTGCTGGTTACGGGAGCTATGTTCGAAGGAATGCAGAAAGAATATCCCGGCAGGCGTGTTATAAATCTTAACCGTTCTTCTTTCACAGGACAGCAAAGATATGGTACAGTGACGTGGTCGGGCGATGTGGCAGGTACATGGGAACAGTTTGCCGAGCAGATTGCAGCCGGACTGAACTTTACTATGGCAGGTATTCCATATTGGACTCACGATATTGGTGGTTTCTTCCGCGATTCCAAGTCAATGAATCCACGTTATGATAGCCAATATACTAATGTTGAATATAAGGAATTGTTAACACGTTGGTTCCAATTCGGAACATTCAGTCCTATATTCAGAATCCACGGTTATGTTTCTGAGACAGAAATCTGGCGTTACGGTAAGGAATTTGAAGATATGGCCCGTAAATATATTGATTTGAGATATCAGCTTATTCCATATATTTATTCAGAGGCATGGAAAGTTTATAATGGAGGACATCTCCTAATGAGTCCATTAGCTTATTATTATCCTAAGGACAAGAATGTATGGGGTATTAAAGACCAGTATTTTTTTGGTGAGAATATGATGGTTGGAATAGTTACAAGTTACGGACAGCGAGAGAAAGAAATGTATCTTCCTGAAGGCGATTGGTACGATTTTTGGACTGATAAGAAATATCAAGGTTCTCAGAAAGTTACTATACCTGCAGCTCTAGACTCTAATCCTCTTTTGGTTAAAGCTGGAAGTATTTTGCCTTTTGGCCCAAAAGTTCAGTATGCTACTCAGCCAACTGATGAGCCAATGACAATTAAAGTTTATCCTGGAAAAGATGCGGAATATACTTTGTATTATGATGACAATTTTACCACTTCTTATCAGAACGGTCAGTACACAGAGATAACTTTCAGATATAAAGAGTTATCCAGTGAACTTCAAATTCTTTCTGCATCGGGAAATTTCATTGATTTTGCAAAGATACCGTTGAATTTTAAGATTGATAAGGTAGGTTCTTCTGTTAATAAGACTGTAACTTATAAAGGTGAATTGATAAATATTATTCTAAAATAATTATTAAATTTAAAAAATGAATTTGGACAAAACAAAAAATAATCTATTCGTGAAACTTGGGGGAGTTTGTGGTTTCTTAGTTGGTGTAAATTTAGGATTATTTGCTCAGGTAAAAGTGAGTTATGTAAATTTGTCAGAGGGACAGATTTACAGTCCTAAATCTATAATAACTCAGCAGAGTAATCCGCAAACATCTGGTAAAACACTTAACATCAGGGTATATCCTGATGTTAGGTACCAGATTATGAAAGGAATTGGCGGTGCTTTTAATGAACAGGGTGGTGAAGCCTATATGAGATTGTCAGATAATAAAAAGAAAGAATTGTCTGAAGCATTGTTTAGTGTTGCCAATGGGGCAGGTCTTACATTTTGCCGTACCGCTATTGGAGCGAGTGATTTTGGGTTAGGTGCATATAGTTATAGCGAGATTCCGGAAGATTATGAAATGAAACATTTTTCTGTAGAAAGGGATAAAAAGTCTGTTATACCTTTTATACAAGATGCAATAAAATCAAATCCTCAATTAACACTATTTGCTTCGCCTTGGAGTCCTCCAGGTTGGATGAAAATATCAGGGAAGATGGATCTGGGTAAAGATATGCAGGATAAGAACTTCCTTAGAGATGAAGATAGGGTATATAAGGCTTATGCGTTGTATATGTTCAAATATATCAATGCCTATTCTAAAGAAGGAATAAACATAGAGCGTATACTCATACAAAATGAGCAGGATTTCCATACTAACTATCCTTCATGCCGTATACCAGTTGAACAGATCAGCAAATATGTTGATGGCTATTTGGCTCCTTTGTTCAGGAAAGAAAAATCATCAACAGAAATATGGGCCGGTACATTCCGTTCTGCAGGTGAACTTGAGTTCCTTAAGTTTGCGGCAAATAAAAATAACCGTAGGAATTTTGTGGGTATGGGTATTCAGTATATGAGACCCAACTATATAACAGAGATTTACCAGCTTTATCCTGATGTTAAACTGATGCATACAGAAAGTACATGTGCTAATGGTGCAAATAATATAAAACAGGCTTTAGGCCGTTTTGATGAAGTGGCTAACTATATTAATGGTGGTTGTGATAATTTCTGTTACTGGAATATGGTTCTCAATGAAGAACAAAAAAGTGGATGGGGATGGAAGCAGAATTCCCTTGTTACAGTAAATCGCAATACACAGGAGATAACTTATCATCCGGATTATGCTGTATTTCTGCTTTTGGGTAAGTTTATTCGTCCGGGAATGCAACGCGTAGCTTGTACAGCTTCAGGAACTTCAATGGCGTTTGTTGACTCAAATAACAAATTATATGTTTTTTTACAGAATAACGACAAGAATGCCCGTAAATATAAGTATACGGACGGTAAAAATAATCATGAGGTTATGTTGCCTGCTGAATCGTTGTGTGTGTTGGAAATTAATATGTAATTAAAATAGTATGTTGAGAAAAAGAATTATTGAAAATAGGGTAAAATCATTACTTTCTGCCAGTATCTTAAGTTTTGTATGTATTGGTTCATACGCTGGTAGTGACAAAACTATTCCTGTGCCACAGAATATGGAGTCAGGATTTCCACGTTTATATATAACCCAGTCGGATAAGAAAGTTTTTGAAAAAGAATTAAAGAATAACCAATGGTCTGTAAATGTTGTAAAAGGTTTGCATGATCGTCTGGATCATTATGTAATGCAGCACGTGACTGATCCAGAGTGGATAGTGTCACGCTTACAGATGTATTGGAAGAGTAAGGCTAAGAATGTGTATATAAATGGAATATACTATTCACATGCTGATGGTGAAGCTCCTGTTCCTACGGTACGTCTCTGTGGATCGCGAGACTATACTACTCCATATGGCAAACCAAAACTGGAAGATATTATTCCATATATGGAAGATGAAAGAGGTTTGTATCTTCCAAATAAGAGTAAGGAAGGAGCACCATTTGAATGGGCTGAAATCTCGAAGACAGGAAGAGTGATATTTTCTATAAACGAAGAAATAATGCAGATGGCTAGAGATGCAGCCTTTCTTTATTGGCTTGAAGGAGACGAACGTTATGCTAAGTTTGCTTACGATTTGTTTGATACCTATATGATGGGTATTTATTATCGTGAAGAGCCTATTGACCTGGCACATGGTCATATACAGACACTTGTAGGTCTTACTAATTTCCAGGTTATACATGAGAGTGTTTTGAAAGATGTTTCTGTTTTGTACGATTTTCTTCACACTTATATAGAGACTAAGTATTCATCCAAGATAGATATTTACGACCAAGCAATAAAGAAATGGACAGACCAGATTATCAAGAACGGAGTACCACAAAACAATTGGAATCTTCATCAGGCAAACACAATTTTGAAGGCAGCAATGGTATTACGTGATAATGATGCATATACCGATGGTAAGGGTAGGGAATACTATATTAATTATATGCTTAATGTAACTTCTCCTCGCCAATGGTCATTAATTAAATTTATGGATTATGGTTATGACTCTACCAATGGTGTATGGGCAGAATGTCCGGGCTATTCTATAGGTGTGACTTCCGAGTTGACAGCTTTTATTCACGATTTTCAGAACACTTTCAATTGGAATCTTCTGCCATATCTTCCTGTGATGGACAAAGCTGTTAAGATGATGCCTCAGTATCTTTTCCCGAACGGTCAGACTGTAGCGTTTGGAGATTCAAATTATGGTCAGCTTGATAAAAAGGCGTATGAAAACATGGTACGTATGGCACAGGCTACTGGAAACAAGAAGATGGAAGCAGAATATACATCATTAATGCGTATGCTTTATGATGATTTGGATAATGAGGGAATAGCAAAGCGTGGAAAAGGTTTGTCATCGTTGTTTGACAGTAAACCGTTGGTGCTAAATCCTGAATATCAAGCTGCATCGCGTGAAGATTATATCACTCAAACTTTCTATGCTCCTAATGTAAGTTGGCACGTTCAGCGTATGGGATGGGGAACTGATGGAATGATGGTTTCATTAAATGCTTCTCTAGGTAATCACATGCATGCTAATGGTATAAATATGGAATTGTATGGAAAAGGTTTAGTACAAGGAGCAGATCCAGGTAAAGGTGCAAGTTATCTTCAACCTGTTTATTTGGAATATTATTCACAGTTCCCGGCACATAATACAGTTATGGTGGACGGTGCATCTTCTTATACTGAGATGATGAGTTATCATGCTTTCGATTTGTTGGGTGAATATCCTGAATCTTGTAAACGTGGTGGTTTTTATAAGGATATAACTTATTCAGATGTTAAATTCGTAGAACCTGAAATGATGGCAGATCAACGTCGCACGGTCAGTATTGTACGTACAGGCGCTGATACAGGATATTATGTAGATATTTTCCGTTCAAAACGCCAGAGAGGAAATGACAAGTTCCACGACAATTTCTACCATAATCTTGGACAGAGTATGAAAATTATGGATGTTGGCGGTGATACAATTCCTCTGAAGAAAAGCGAAGAAATGGGATTTGCCGGTGGTCATCTGTATGCTCTTGACTATATGTGGGATAAGAACTCAGTCCGTACAGATAAGGACTATCAGGTAGAATGGAAGATTGACTACCCAGGTAATGAGGTAGACGTATATATGAATTTATGGATGAAAGGTGAGGAAGGACGTGAACTTTTCAGTATCAAATCACCTTCTTGTAAATCGTTTAAGGATAAGAAAAACATACCGTACGATATTGATAAAGAACCATATCTTACCTTTGCGGCACGTCAGCATGGAGAGGCTTGGAAACATCCGTTTGTTTCTATTTTTGAACCTTATACTTCTGACAAAGGTAAAAGTATCAAAGCAATAGAAAGTTTTGATGATGAAAAAGGTTCAGATAATTTTGCAGGTATACGTTTGCTTCACAAGTCAGGAAGAGAAGATTATGTATTCTCTTCATGCGATAATTCCGTTGCCTCATATAATGGAATGCATACAGATGCTTCATACGCTCTTTTTGCGAAAGAAATAAATGGAAATATTATAATATTTATGGGTAATGGTAACAGTATTTCATCAAGTGATATCAGTGTCAAGGCAGAAAAAACCGGAAATGTTGTAGTCAAAATTGTAGATGGAGAACTATATATGAACAATGAAGTTCCAGTGATTCTGACTTATAAAGGAAAGACCATAAGGAAACAACCTGCTGATTGGAGTAAAGTTTTTTAAATAATTTATAGCTATGAATAAGTTGAATTTAATTGGAATGATGTCAATGCCTATTGTTTTGGCATCATGTAGCGGACAGAAAACAACAGAAGAACGGCCGAATATCGTTTTTATACTTGCTGATGATATGGGATATGGCGATGTATCAGCATTTAACGAAAATTGTGGCCTCACAACAAAGAATATTGATGCGATGGCTGCTAACGGTGTAATGTTTACCGATGCCCACACATCATCATCTGTCAGCACACCCACCAGGTATGGAATTTTGACAGGACGTTACAACTGGCGCTCAACTCTCAAACAGACAGTACTTGAAGGATATTCCCGTCCGCTTATTTCTCAAGGAAGAGCAACTATGGCTTCAATGCTTAAATCAGAAGGTTATACAACTGCATGTATTGGTAAATGGCATTTGGGATGGAACTGGGGAACTAAGGAAGGTCATGAAAAACCTGGAGTACGAGATCTCTTGCCGGAAGATGTTGATTTTACAAAAGCTATTACTGGAGGTCCAATCACTCTTGGCTTCGATTATTTTTATGGATTTTGTGGTTCACTTGATATGGCACCATACGTATATATTGAGAATGATCGCCCAACAACTACTGATATAGGGCATGTAAAGAAAGGTAATCATCCCGGATTTTGGCGTGCTGGAGCTTGTGCATCTGATTTTGACCATAATGATTGCTTGCCTAATATTTCCCGTCGTGCCGTTAAATATATTGCTGACAGGAAAGGTAGTGATAAACCGTTTTTTCTTTATCTTCCGTTACCAGCTCCACATACACCAATACTTCCAACTGATGAATTTAAAGGTAAGAGTGGCTTGAATGCGTATGGTGATTTCGTATTGATGGTTGATGATGTTGTAGGTCAGGTTCGACAAGCTCTTAAGGATAATGGTATGTCTGAAAATACAATACTGGTATTTACAACAGATAATGGTTGTTCACCATCTGCAAGAATACCGGAACTTCAGGAAAAAGGACATTATCCAAATTATATATGGAGAGGAACAAAAGCCGATTTGTTTGAAGGAGGTCACCGTATACCTACAGTTGTGGAATGGTCAAAAGCAGGAAAAGGCAAGTGTAGCCAGCCAATATGTCTTACAGACTTTTACGCAACCTTTGCAGATATTGTAGGACATAAAATGTCGGATGCAGAAGGTGAGGACAGCTATAATATTTTATCACTTATAGAAAATCCTTCTAAAGATTCTATCGTAAGAGAGGCCATTGTACATCATTCATTCCTTGGTGAATTTGCTATTCGTAAAGGTGATTGGAAACTTTTGTGTTCGCCTAGTTCCGGTGGGTGGAGTTTCCCACGTCCTGGTAAAGATGATGAATTGATTGCTACATTACCAAAAATGCAACTCTACAACTTGAAAGACGATCCGAAGGAAGAAAATAATGTTATCGCTGAACATAAAGATATAGCAGATGAGTTGAAGACTCTTCTCTTAAAATACATAAATGATGGAAGAAGTACAGTTGGTGTTCCTCAAAAGAACGATAAGACGGATAATTGGACACAGTATGATAATTTGTTGAAACTTTAAAAGTATTTTATGAAACGTAATTTATTTTTGTTTACATCATTTGCTGTATCTTATGGAACGGCAATTCAGGCTTCAACCCTACAAACTAAAATTGAGAGTTCATCGGACAAACCTAATATTGTATTGATTGTAGTCGACGATATGGGGTATGGTGATTTCGGATGTTACGGAAATAAGAACCATAAAACCCCTAACATAGATCGTTTGGCGGCTGAGGGGGCAAGACTGACCGATTTTCATACCAATGGAGTTTTGTCTAGCCCTACACGCGCTGCACTTATGACCGGACGTTATCAACAGTATAATGGTATAGAAGGAGTTGTTACTGCTGCCAATCACAGGGATTGCGGAGGACTTTCTACCGACGCTCCTACCATAGCTAAAATTGTTAGAAACGGTGGTTATCAGACTGCTATTTTCGGAAAATGGCATTTAGGTTATGCACCTCGTTTTAATCCTATTCATCACGGTTTCGATGAATTTATTGGTTATGTAGCAGGTAATGTAGACTATTTCACTCATATAGACCAGGCAGGATTTGAGGACTGGTGGAAAAACGACAACAAACATCCGGAAGAAGGATATACCACTGACATTATAACAAATCATGCTTTGCAATATATAAATACCCATACGGATAAACCTTTCTTCCTTTATATACCATACGAAGCTTGTCATAGCCCAATGCAGGGACCTGGTGATAAACCTCAGAGAATAATGGTTGATGGAAAAATGAAAACCATTAAAAGTAGTAGGAGAGATTTTTCTACAATATACAAGGAAATGGTTGAGTCCCTTGATTATAATGTGGGACGTATAATGCAAACATTGAAGGAAAAAGGTTTGGATGATAATACGTTGGTATTATTCTTTTCAGACAATGGAGGTAGCCGTTTCTCTTGTAATGCTCCCTGGTCAGGAGGTAAAGGTTCGTTACTTGAGGGTGGTCACAGGGTATCTTCACTTGCACGTTTCCCAGGACATATAAAGCCAGGTACAGTTTCGGCTGAGACTATAATTACTATGGACGTTATGCCAACAATTTGTGAAGTTGCCGGAATATCTTTAAATGGGACAAAACATGACGGGGTCAGTTATTGGAAGACACTTACTGAAAACAGGAAAATGCCTGAACGTTCGCTGTTTTGGAGAACAGCTTCAGGTATAACTGTAAGGAAAGATAATTGGAAACTTACTACAGACCGCGATTATACCAATCCTGTTCTGATAGATTTGGAGTCGGATCCTAAGGAAAAATCCAATGTCGCAGAAGCAAATCCTATAATTCTCCAGCAACTACTTAAAGAGATTAAGGAATGGGATAAGAATTTCGTAAATATTAAACAGTTTACTTGATTTATAATTCTGTTATTGATAAGATATGGCGGTATCTTTCTATAGACATACTGTCATATCTTTTTTATTTAAAGGAAATATGTTTATAAAATATTTTAAATCAATAGTTTTGTTTTGCATCTTTTTGTTGATGTACACATTTGTATTCGAATCTTTCAGTCAGAGTCGGGTGTTGGATCATAAATCCTTAGGTTTGGAAATTCCTGATAAGTTTGTACATCCTGGAATAATTCATACATCGTGGGATATAAAGCTTATGCAGAAGTGTGTTTCCGAAAAGAAACATCCCGGATATGAATGTTATTTGAAATTGAGCTCTGATAAATATTCTCAGTACAATTATCGAGTTAGAGGACCGTTCACAGTAATATCCAGGAGAGATAAAGGAAGACCATATGAGGAGGATTTTAATGCAGCTTTTCAAAATTCAATAATGTACGTAGTAACAGGTGAGAAGGCACATGCAGAAAAGGCCTCGGAAATTCTGAAGTTGTACGCATCGACATTAAAACTGATAGATTATGCTGACAAGACCAGACCACTGCTTGCAGGTATAATGGGACTTAAGTTTGTTTATGCAGCTGAAATGATGAGATATACATACCCGCAGGGAATGTCAGACAATGAGTTTAAGAAGGTTTGCGAAATGTTTAAAAAAGTTTTTGTACCGGTTTTGGAAGAATTCTACATTACTAAACCTTATACAAATGGTAATTGGGGGGCTTCGGTAAACATGGCGTATATTGCCATCGCAGTACTTCTCGATGATATGAAGATGTATAAAAAGGCTTTAGACTTTTATGTAGGAGGAAATGATAATGGAAATATACTGAATTACATTGATGGAGAAACAGGACAATGTCAGGAAACAGGAAGAGACCAGCAACATGTTCAGTTAGGATTGGAATGTCTTGCTAAAACATGTGAAATTGCATATAAACAAGGAACGGATTTGTATGGTGTTTATAATAACAGGTTGGCTATTGGATATGAATATACATCTCAATATAATCTGGGGTATGACGTTCCATATAAGGTATGGAAGGATATAACAGGTAAATATTGTAGATGGTCTGAAGTATCAGCTGTAACCAAAAAAGAAAATAATGGTGTTGATACCCGTAGAGGAGTATTCAGACCGATATACGAGATGGTATATAATCATTATGTGAACAGGAAAGGATTGGATATGCCATTTACGAAAAAGGTTATAGATAGAATACGTCCTGAGGGATGGTTTTACGAACACTTTGGATTTGGTACATTCCTTTTTAATGAAGATTTACAATGATTGATAAGAGACTGTAAATCTTATGTTATATACATTTATCTAAATCTTACCTATATATAGGATAACTGGTATGAAAATATATCATTCGTATTAGTTTAAAAAAATGATAGTAAAATGTTTTTTTATATTGTAAAAATACTAAACCATAACAAATGAATTTATTAATATTATTAAGTTGCTTTTGTTTATGTCCTGCCATTATATTGCAGGCACAAAATAAGAATATTTATCATGATACATGGATTGATTTCAATAAAAACGGAATCAAAGATGTTTATGAAGATTCAAAACAACCAGTTTACAAGCGTGTGGAGAATCTTCTTGGTCAAATGAATACAGACGAAAAGACATGTCAGTTGGCTACACTTTACGGATATGGAAGAGTTTTAAAGGACTCTCTTCCTACCGAGGAATGGAAAAATGAGATATGGAAAGATGGAATTGCCAATATTGACGAGATGTTGAATGGGGTTGGTAATAAATCTTCTAGGGTTGAAAATTTGCTTTATCCATTCAGTAATCATGCTGAAGCTATAAATACTATTCAGCGATGGTTTGTTGAAGAAACCAGACTAGGTATTCCGGTTGATTTTAGTAATGAAGGAATTCACGGCCTTAATCATGCTCATGCTACACCGCTTCCTGCTCCTATTGCCATAGGAAGTACATGGAACAAAGATTTGGTGTTCCGTGCTGGAGTTATAGCAGGTCAGGAGGCTAGGGCTCTTGGATATACAAATGTTTATGCACCAATTCTGGACGTAGTGAGAGACCCACGATGGGGACGTACATTGGAATGTTATGGTGAGGACCCTTATATAGTTGCTACTCTTGGTGCGGAAATGGCTAAAGGTATACAGTCGCAGGGTGTTGCTTCAACATTGAAACATTTTGCCGTTTATAGTGTACCTAAAGGAGGGCGCGATGGTGATTGCCGTACTGATCCTCATGTTACACCGCGTGAGATGCACCAGATACATCTGTTTCCTTTCAGGAAAGTTATAAAGGATGTACATCCTCTTGGAGTAATGAGCAGTTACAATGATTGGGATGGAGTACCTGTTAGTGCAAGTCATTATTTTCTTACAGAACTTTTACGCGATGAGTATGGCTTTGACGGTTACGTTGTGAGTGACAGCGAGGCTGTAGAGTTTGTTTATACAAAACATAGAGTTGCTAAGTCATACGATGATGCTGTACGTCAGGTTCTTGAGGCTGGGCTAAACGTCCGTACACATTTTACTCCACCATCTGATTTTATACTTCCGATAAGACGTCTTATAGCAGAAAATAAAATTTCCATGGAGACTATAGATCGACGAGTGGCAGAGGTCTTGAATGTAAAGTTTCGTATGGGATTGTTTGATAATCCTTATGTAAAAGATACAAAGGCGTCCGACAATATTGGTGGAATAAAACGTAATATTGATTTTGTTAAACAGGTTCAGCAGCAGTCTATTGTACTTTTGAAAAATGAAAATAATATCTTGCCTTTGAAAAAGGAGTCTTTGAAGAGAGTTCTTGTAACAGGTCCGTTGGCTGATGAAAGTAATTTTATGGAGAGTAGATATGGGCCAAACAGACTGGATAAGATTACTGTACTTGACGGATTAAGATCTTATTTGAATGGAGAAGTCGAGTTGGTTTATTCAAAAGGATGTGAAATTGTGGATGAAGAATGGCCGCTGACAGAAATAATACCTTCAGATATGAATTCCGAAGAGAAGAAAATGATGAATGATGCTGTGTCTGCAGCAAAAGATGTTGATGTTGTTATAGCCGTAATGGGCGAAGACGAGTTTAGGACAGGTGAAAGTCGTTCACGTTCATCATTGGCTCTGCCAGGACGACAGCAACAGCTTTTGGAAGCGTTACATTTTACGGGAAAACCTATAGTACTTGTACTTATCAATGGACAGCCTCTTACTATAAACTGGGCCGATAAATATATTCCGTCCATTTTGGAGACATGGTTCCCTACATGTATTGGGGGTGAGATTATAGCAGAAACACTGTTTGGTGAGTATAATCCTGGAGGTAAGCTAACTGTGACATTCCCTAGGACGACGGGACAGCTACAGTTGAACTTCCCTTTCAAACCAGGCTCGCATGGTGGACAGCCTAAATGGGGACCTAACGGTTCAGGAAAAACACGTGTGATGGGAGAACTTTATCCTTTTGGATTCGGTTTAAGTTATACTACATTTGCATATTCTAATCTGAGAATTAGAACCTCTGACAACTCTCGAAAAGGTTATTATAATGTGAGTGTTGATGTGACCAATACAGGAGAATATGATGGTGATGAAGTTGTTCAATTATACATTCGTGATAAGGTTGGCAGTGTCATCCCTTACGACTCATTATTAAAAGGGTTTGAGCGTGTGTCGTTACGAAAAGGAGAAACGAAAACGTTGGAATTCAATCTTTATCCTGAGGATTTCCAATTGCTTGATCGTAATATGGAGTGGACATTAGAGTCCGGTGATTTTGAAATCATGATAGGTGCGTCAAGTCAAGACATACGCCTTAAGCAAACCGTAACTATTATCTGATTTCTTTTTCGTAAATAATTTAACAAAATCATGTATTTAAGTAAATATGTTTGTGTAGCGGGATTATCATTATGTGGAGCTACAGCAATTAGTGCTACTGACAGACCCAATGTGGTATTTATCTTAGTTGACGATTTGGGATGCTCGGATCTTAACTTTATTGGGCACAAGAAACTAAATACTCCCAATATAGATAATTTGGTCAAAGAGAGTATGTTTTTTACTGATGCTTACGCTTCAGCACCAGTCAGTTCACCAACACGTGCCAGTATATTAACAGGTAGATATCCTGCTGAACTTAAACTCACATGTCATATTCCTGGTCTTAAAATGGAAAAGTATCTGCAGAATATGAAGAAGGACTTCCCTTTGGGGGAGGCCTTTTTTACAGACCATTTGAAGGAGGGGACGCATACTTTGGCTACTATCTCAAAAAAGGGAGGATATAAAAATGCGTTTATAGGAAAGTGGCATTTGGCAGGTGACGGTTCAATTTATACGGATGATGGTTGTGTTAATAAAGAATGGAATCCGGAAAATTATGATTTTGATATTAATATAGGAGGTTGTTCGTATGGTCAGCCTTCCAGCTATTTCGCACCTTATAAGAATCATTATATAAAAGAAAAAAGTAATGGTGAGTATCTAACGGACAGACTGGGAGACGAGGCGGTAAACTTTATTGAAGCCAATTCTCCAGAAAAAACAGGTAAACCGTTTTTTCTATATTTATCTTTTTATGCTGTTCATACCCCATATCAAGTCCCTGGAGAGGTTATTGAACAAAACGATGGTAATAAATATTTTGCTTTGATTCAGAAAATGGATGAGAATGTGGGTAAAGTCCTTCAGACCTTAAAAAAATGCGGGCTAGATCAAAATACTGTAGTTATTTTTTATTCAGATAATGGTGGCGTTTCCACTAATCCCCCATTCTCTGAAAAGAAAGGAAGTCTGAAAGAAGGTGGAATACGTGTGCCGCTGATTATACGTTGGCCGAAAATGATTAAACCGGGTACAAAGTGTGAAATTCCTGTAACCAGTACGGATTTCTTTCCTACGTTCTGTGATTTAATGAATGTTGAGACGATGAAAAAAGAATCATCAGGTCAATCTGTTTATCCAATTTTATGTGGAAACGTTCAAGAATGGAACGAACGAGCTATATATTGGCATTTTCCTCATAATAGGAAAGGGATTGAGTATGCAATGGGGTCTGCAATTAGGGAAGGTGATTGGAAATTAATATATTCCTATACCAGAAAAAAGTCATTCTTGTTTAATCTTAAAAACGATCCTAAAGAGATAGACAATCTGTCTGAAAAATATCCTCTGAAAATGAAAGAATTGAATGAAAAACTTAATTTATGGATAGAAAATATTAATGCAGAAATGCCTGATTATAAATAGACTGAATTTAAAATATGAAAAAGAGAAAAATATTATCCTTTTGCATTGTAAGATAACATATATAGACATTTTGTTCGGGTATGATTCGAATCTGGTAATTCCACTTGATGGTAGACAGGTGAGTAACATTAATAATGTAAATGATTCATAGTTTATCTGTTTTAATAACGATTGTCGTAATGTGATTAAAAAAATTACTATCGATGTCTAATTTGAATGGGGAATACAGTACATATTGTGTTAAATTGTAAGCAGTCAAAAAATGGCTATTGATTGCAACCTCTATCTTCGCTGCGAACAAAAATTTTAGAATTTATGTATAGCAGTGAAGA
>ENA-ORMJ01001158-ORMJ01001158.1-human-gut-metagenome-genome-assembly--contig:-NODE-1158-length-16880-cov-5.948767_pt1 | contig 16880 bp, 16 predicted proteins | sample MGYA00242100_ERZ508989 | MGnify/ENA primary metagenome ERZ508989 (study PRJEB26280, sample SAMEA2531403) | human gut metagenome | biome: human gut; feature: human-associated habitat; material: faeces...
TATATTACACTGATAATAATAAAGAAATAATTGCCGGTGATGAAATAAGAGCAGGAGAGACAAAACATGCAAAACTAGTGGTTGAGTATTTAAGTGGATCAATATTCTTACTTCCAGATGGATTGCAAATAACAAGTATTAAAAATACACCTATAACAATTAACTACGTACAAAGTAATTATTATGATTTAGAACAATAGTGTTATTTCATATAAAAAGATTTAATTGCTTATAAACTAAAAAAAACTGACTTAACCAGTCAGTTCTTTTTAGTTTCTAAATTTATTTTTAAATTCATTAAATAGTTTTATTCCATTATTATAAGTTTCATCTGATACTTTTCCTTTTAATTTGCTAAATGCTTTATCGCTATCTCCTTTATAAACTTCCATCCAGTTATTAATTATAAAGTCATATAAAACTTTATCTTCACCAGATTTTAAAGAAACGTTATTTTTATTTGCAAAATCATTAATATCCTTTAAGGATAGTCTTTTTAAATACTCTTTAATTATAACTTCATACATATAAATCCTCCTTATTTATTATATGAATATGAACACGTAAAAATTAACATAATAAACATAGAGGAGATAATTATGAATAATACTAATAAAGACGTTACATCTAAAAAAAGAATGTTATTTTTGCTTATATTTATGTTTTTAATGTTTTTAATTATCATCATAAAATTATCATTTATGCAAACCCATAACTTAAAGGCTTCTTTAGGCAATCTTAAAAAATTATCTACGAAAATAGTGTATGGTCCTTCTATGCCAAGAGGAAGAATATTAGATAGGAATTATAACGTAATAGTAGATAACGTTGGTACAAACATAATAAGTTATAAAAAGGAAGCTAACGTAAGCGTAAAAGATGAAATTGATTATGCTTATTTATTAGCAGAAAAGATAGATATTAATTATGCAAAGCTAACTAAAAATAGTCTTAAAGATTTTTGGATTGTAAATAATAAAGAAAAAGCGGATAAAAAAATAACTGATAAAGAATACAAACTATATGAAAGAAGAAAATTAAAAGCTAAGGATTTAGAGGCTTTAAAAAAGATGAGAATAACAGATGAAGAACTTAGTATTTATTCTGACATTGATAAAAAAAGTGCGTACATCTATTACTTAATGAATCATGGATACTCATATGACGATAAAGTAATTAAAGAAGACATAACTCCTTTAGAATATGCTTTTGTAGCACAAAATAAAAACAACTTAAAAGGTTTTAGTGTTTCATCATCTTGGAAGAGAACATATCCATATGGTGATACTTTAAGACAAATACTAGGTAATGTATCAACTAGTGAGCAAGGCATTTTAAAGAGTGATGCGGCAAGCTACTTAAATAAAGGTTACTCTTTAAATGATAGAGTAGGAATTAGTTATCTAGAAAAAATGTATGAAGATGAACTTAAGGGTAAAAAAGATAAATATCAAATAGTAAATGGTAAAAAAACTTTAATAGAAAAGGGAAGGCGTGGTAATGACATAGTTTTATCAATTGATATTAATATTCAGCAAAGTCTTGAAGAAATAATAAAAGAAGAACTTATAAATGCTAAAAAAGAGCCTAATACCAAGTATTATGATCACACGTCAGTTATTATAACTGATCCTAAAACAGGAGGAGTACTTGCAATGGCATCAAAGCAAATAAGTGAAAACGCTGAAGGATATAAAATAAGTGATTATACAACTAATTTATTAACTGGAAGTCTTGCTCCGGGTTCTATAGTTAAGGGAGCATCTATGTTAACTGGATATTCATCTGGTAATTTAAAAATAGGCGAGGTATTATATGATAAATGTATAAAGTTTAAAAATACACCTAGAAAATGTTCTTGGAAAACATCACTTGGAGCTTTAAATGATTTAAAAGCACTAGAACTTTCTTCTAACTCATATCAATTTCAAGTGGCACTTAAGGTAGCTAATGTAAAGTATTATGATAATATGCCGATAAAAATAGATGAAGCTCCATTTAAAGTCTATAGAAATGTCTTTAACTCCTTAGGTTTAGGTGTTAAATCAGGTATTGACTTACCATTTGAAACAGAAGGATATAAAGGAAAAGAATATAACGCAGGTCTTTTACTTAACTACTCAATAGGTCAGTATGATACGTATTCTGTTATGCAGCTTGCAAGTTACGTAAATACCATTATAAACGAGGGTGAAAGATTAAAGTTAAACTTAGTAAAGGAAGTAAAATATGCAACAAAAGATAATAGCATAGGTAAAACAAAAAGTATGTATCAAAAAACGGTACTTAATAATAGCAACATAGATAACATATACTTTAAAAGGGTAAAAGAAGGATTTTCTAGCGTTATGAAAGGAATGCTAGGTCGTGGTTACATGGGTAATAGTCCAGATCCAGCTGGAAAGACTGGAACTTCAGAAACTTTTTATGACAGCGATTTGGACGGAAAAGTAGATACAGAAACGTATAGTAAGTCGTTTATCGGGTATGCTCCAAAAGATGATCCGGTAATGAGTATTGTCGCAATTTCTCCTCACGTAAGGTATAAAAATACAAATTCTACGTATGCAAGTAACGTAAATAAGAGAATTGTATCAAGAATTTGTAATATTTTCTTTGAAAATTACAAATAATTTGGTATAATACCTTTAGTTATCCGAAAAGGAGGGGAATTTAATATGGCAAAAAAGAATGAAAACAGAGCTAACATAACTTTAAAATGCCCTAAATGTGGTGAGTTAAATTACCGTGTAGAAAAGAACAAAGTAAATAGTCCTGAACGTATGGAAATAAATAAATTCTGCCCAAGATGTAGAACTCATACTGCACACAAAGAAACTAAAAACTAATAAGATTTAATCTTATTTTTTAATTATGTAGAAAGGAGTTTTAGTATGGTAAACGTAAATGATATTAAAAATGGTATGACGGTAGAAGATGAAGGAAACTTATATCAAGTTTTAGATTTTTCTCACGTTAAACCAGGTAAAGGTGCCGCATTCGTTAAAATGAAACTTAAGAACTTAAGAACTGGTGCAATAGTTGAAAAAACTTATAATAGTAGTGTAAAACTAGCTAAAGCAATGGTACAAAGAAAACCAATGCAATATTTATATCAAGCTGGTGATTCTTATAGTTTTATGGATATGAATACTTATGAACAAGTTGAATTAAATGCAAATCAAATAGGTGATGACTTAAAGTATTTAAAGGAAAATTTAGAAGTTAGTTTAATTTATTATGGAGAAGAATTAATTGGACTTAACTTACCTGAAAAAATTGATTATGTAATAACTGCAACAGAACAAGCTGTTAAAGGTAATACTTCACAAGGTGCACAAAAAGATGCAACATTAGAAAACGGAATGACTATAAAAGTTCCACTATTTATCGGTGAAGGAGAATCAGTTTTAGTATCTACTAAAGATGGCAAGTATGTGTCAAGAGCATAAATAGTGCTCTTTTTTTAATTGACTTTTTCATATAAAAAGTATAATATCAAGTTAGAAAAGGAATATTTTTATGAAAATAACTAATTTTAAGGATAAGATGTATAATAGATTTTATGAGCTTCTTACAGAAGATGATGATTTAGAAGATGTAGATGATCGCACGCTTTCACAAACGATTAGTGATATTGTTGATGAGGCTTTTAACACAATTGGCTTATCAAAAAAAATAAATTCTAACGAAGAAGAAAAAGAAGAAAAAGTAAAAATGAAAGATGGGAAACCAGTGGTTAAGGTTTACAACAGTGATTTTGATCCTAATATAGATTATGGGTTTAACCTGGTGTTTGAAAAAGCATGTGATCCTGATACAGATACCGAATTTTCTGATCAAGATTCAACATCAAAAATAATAAAGGCTGATTTTAAAAACGGAAGAAAATTGTAAAAATTTTTCTTTTTTTGTTTTAACTATTTAAAAATATAAATAAATGTGATAGAATATTCTTATAGATAGTAGTAAAATATTTGGAGGGATAAAAATGGCATTTAATTTAAAGAAATTTTTAGGTGGAAGTGACGTATCTAGTGAAGATGAATACTATACTTTAAGCGTTGAAGAAGCAGCAAGAGAAGAAACTCAGGAAGGTTCTAAGATGATTTTACTTGAGCCTAGAGCTTATTCTGAATCACAACAAATTGCAGATTACCTAAAAAAGAGAAACACGGTTGTAGTTAATTTAAAAAGAGTAACTCCGGATCAAGGTAAAAGAATAATAGACTTTGTATCGGGATGTTTATATGCAATTGGTGGAACTATGCAAAAATTAGGTGATGGTATATTTTTATGTGCTCCAAAAAACATAAATGTTCAAGGTAAAATGACAGAGGAAGAAGAACCTAAAAGAGGAAGAACAAAAAATATTTCTGAAGACTTTTAGGTCTTGATTATTTTATAAATTATGATAAAATATAAGTCATAAAGCAAAAGACGAAGACGTTATAATGTGAAATTATAAGAGATTCTACTAATTGGTGAGATGTAGATTAAGGAAACATTATAAGAATCACTTCTGATGTATGTATCTGAAATAATAGTAAGATATATCGCTTGTAAGCGTTAAAACTACTTAAGTGTATATCATTATGATGTGAATTAAGGTGGTACCGCGGTTAGTTATCAAATCGTCCTTTATTAAAGGATGATTTTTTTATATTTAAGGAGGAAGAAATATGAGTAAACAATTTAGAGAACTTTCTAAAAAAGATGTTTGGGAAAACGAACAAGATATCTTAAAAGAATGGAAAAAAGAAGATATATTAAATGAAACGATAGAAAATAGAAAAGGCAAGGAAAACTGGGTATTTTATGATGGACCTGCAACTGCTAATGGTAAGCCAGGTATTCATCATATGGTAGCAAAATTCTTAAAAGATGCATTTTGTAAGTACAAAACTATGCAAGGTAAAAGAGTATTACGTAAAATAGGATGGGATACTCACGGACTTCCAGTTGAAGTGCAAGTAGAAAAAGAATTAGGATTTAATGGTAAAAAAGACATTGAAAAATTTGGTATTGAAGCATTTAATAAAAAATGCCGTGAAGCAGTATGGGAAAATGAGGAAGCATTTACCGAACTTACTGATCAAATGGGACAATTTATTGATACTAAAAACAGATATATTACATATGATAATAACTACATAGAAACAGAATGGTGGATACTAAAAAAATTCTTTGATGAAGGATTATTCTATGAAGGTGTTAAAATAACTCCATATTGTCCTAGATGTGGTACTTCTCTTGCATCTCATGAAGTTGCACAAGGTTATAAAGAAGTATCGGTAGATACCGTTATTGTTCCAATGAAGAAAAAGGATGAAGATGCATATTTCCTTGTTTGGACAACAACTCCTTGGACACTTTTATCTAACGTTGCGTTATGTGTAAACCCTAACGAAACATACGTTAAAGTAGAATCTATGGGATATAAGTTTATTTTAGCTAAAGCATTAGTAAGCAAGGTTTTAGGCGATGATGTTAAAGTGCTTGAGGAATATACGGGTAAAGACTTAGAATATACTGAGTATGAACAATTATTACCATTCTTAAGCGTTGATAAAAAAGCTTTCTTCGTAACTTGTGATACTTACGTTACAATGGAAGATGGAACGGGTGTAGTTCATATTGCACCAGCTTTTGGTGAAGATGATGCCGCAGTTGGTAAAAAATATAACTTACCATATTTAAATCCAGTAGGAGAAGATGGATGTTATAATGTGGGTCCTTGGAAAGGTATGAAAGTATTTGATGCTGATATAGAAGTAATTAAATGGTTAAAAGCTAATGACAAATTATTTAAAAAGCAAAGAATAATGCATAATTATCCTCACTGCTGGAGATGTAAGTCACCACTTTTATACTATTCAAAACCATCATATTATCTAGAAGTAACTAAGTTTAAAGACAAGATAATAGAAGAAAATAAAAAGGTTAACTGGTATCCAGCTTACGTTGGTGAAAAGCGTTTTGGAAACTGGCTTGAAGAGTTAAAAGACTGGGCTATTTCAAGACAAAGATACTGGGGTACACCACTTCCTTATTGGACTTGTTCATGCGGACACTCAGTTATGATAGGTTCTAGAAAAGAATTAGTAGAAAACGCGATAGAAGATATTGATGAAAACATAGAATTACACAGACCATACGTTGATGATGTACACTTAAAATGCCCTAAATGCGGTGGCGTTATGACAAGATGTAGTGACGTAATAGACTGTTGGTTTGATTCTGGTGCAATGCCTTTTGCACAATATCATTATCCATTTGAAAATAAAGAGTTATGGAAAGAACAATTTCCAGCAGACTTTATTTGTGAAGGTATCGACCAAACCCGTGGATGGTTTTATTCACTACTTGTAATATCTACTTTTGTAACTGGTAAAAGTCCATATAAAAATGTATTGGTAAATGATTTGCTACTAGATAAAGATGGCCAAAAGATGCATAAATCAAGAGGTAACGTAGTAGAACCATTTACAACTATGAAAAAGTATGGTGCAGATACAATAAGATGGTATTTACCTTATGTATCTCCTGTTTGGACTCCTGTTAAGTTTGATGAGGAAGGCTTAAAGGAAGTATACTCAAAATTCTTCTCAACTTTTAAAAATACTTATTCATTCTTTGCACTTTATGCAAATACTGATAACGTTGATCCATTAAGCTTTGAAGTTGATTATGAAAAAAGAGAAGAAATAGATAAATGGCTAATTTCTAAATATAATAAATTGCTTGATTACGTAACAAAGGCATATGATGAATATGACTTAACTAAGGTAGTTAGAAGTGTTACTAACTTTGTATCAGAAGATTTATCTAATTGGTACATAAGAAGAAATAGACGTAGATTCTGGTCAAGCACTTTAGATGATTCTAAGAAGTCTGTTTATAAAACAACTTATGAAGTTTTAGTTGGACTATGTAAGATAATCGCTCCAATTGCACCTTATACAGCTGAAGAAATATATAAAGATTTAACAAACGAAGAGTCAGTTCACTTAAGCGATTTTCCAAAATGTGATTTATCACTTGTAAATGATAGAATAGAAAACAAGATGGACTTAGTTAGAAACTTAATTTCACTTGGTAGAAATGCTCGTGAAGAAGTTAAAATAAAGGTTAGACAACCAATTAGTGAAGCTTTAATTGATGGTAAAGATAAAGAGTTAATTGGAGATTTAGAAGAACTTATAAAAGAAGAATTAAACGTTAAGAAAATAACTTATATAAATGATTTATCTACATATATGAACTTTGAAGTTAAACCAAACTTTAAGATAGTAGGTAAGATATTTGGACCTAAAATAAAATTATATCAAGAAGAACTTAAAAAACTAACTAATGAAGATATTAAGTTTATTCAAAATGGTGAAGCTGTAACAATAACTGTTGACGGAGAATTATTTGATATAACAGAAGAGATGGTTGATATTAGAATTTCTGCTAAAGAAGGATATGACGCTCAAAAAGATGCTAATAACTTCATAATCTTAAATACTACGTTGACTAGTGATTTAGTAAATGAAGGTATTGCAAGAGAATTAATATCTAAGGTTCAAAACTTAAGAAAACAAAAAGATTTTGATGTTGCAGACAGAATAAAATTATATTATGAAGCAGATGATGCTTTTGATAAGGTAATTGATTCTTTTGAAGATATGATCAAGAAAGAAACTTTAAGTGTAGAATTAATTAAGAAAAATGATTTAACACTAGAGTTTGATTTAAACGGATTAAATGTTAAATTAGATGTAGAAAGAGCCTAAATTTGGGCTTTTTTTATTATACACTTATTTTTTGACTTGACACCCGGGGGCGGGAATATATCTTAGACCCGGAGAAAAAGATATATTAGTTAAAGCCTTATAATACAATGGTTTATTTAGAGAGTACAAGTTATAGATTGTATTGGAAGATGATACTTTAAAACCTTTATATTGATAAATTTTAAGAAATATGTTGCATTATATTTAGCAATAAGAAATATTACGCATGTGTACTTCCGTTAAAAATGGACTAAAGAAACCACTTAGTTTTTTTTATATAATTGAAATTATTTGTTAAAGATGTTATATTATTTATGTAGTAAATATAATTGTTTATTAGGGGGAACTATGGAAAAAATAAAGGCTATTAAACATTCAGAATTCAAAGAAAAAATTCATCCTTTATTATTAAAGGTTTTAACTTCAAAGGTTACGGGGAAACTTAAGGTTGATGAAGTTTTTCCACAAGATGGAAATTATTTAATAGTAGCAAATCATTATTGTATTGAAGATATACCAACGCTTGGGCAAGCTGTAAAAGAACATTTTTATTTGCTAGTAAGTGACGAAGATAAAAACACAATTGATGGATTTGCACTAACTTTAAATGGTACAGAATGGGTTCATAGACTAGATAAAGAAAGTAGAAAAACATCAAGCATGCATGCTGAAGAGATATTAAAGCAAGGAAAAAACTTTGCTATGTATCCGGAGGCAACTTGGAATTTATCGCCGAATTTATTAATGCTACCAATGAATTATGGTTGTATTAGAATGGCATTAGATACTAACACATTAATTATTCCCATTGTTACATCATTTAATGGAGAAAATAGACACACAATGATAGGGGAGCCTTTTTATCCGACTCCAGAATTAGTTGGTTCTATTAATGAATTGCGTGATAAAATGGGTTCTATGATATATGAAGAAATCTTAAAAGAGGCCGAACGAAAATATAAAAATGGTGATGCTAATATACATCATAAATTCATAGATGGACAAGATTATTATTATGAGAAAAGAAGTGAATTAGATCCAGATTATTGGGAAAAGAACATTGATGCAAGATATGAAGTGTATAAAAGAGCAAAGAAAGATAAAAAAGGTGTAAGGAAATTTGAATCTCAATTCATTTTTACTCCTAAAACTGATGAGTATGAATTTTTCCAAATATTTAATAGTGTAATAAGACAAGATGGAGATAAAATTTACGTTAAAAGAATATCTTCTGAAAAAAACGGATATTATGAACCATTTACTTATTATTCTGATTTTGATGATAAATTCGGATATGGTTATAATGAAGAGGTGTTAAAAAAAGCATTGAAAAAATAAGGTTACCATTATTGATAACTTTTATTTTTTGTGCTAATCTATATTTGTAGTAGTAAAAAATATTTAGCAGTAATAGTAGTGGAGGTGTATATGAATCTAATCTTACCAATTTATTCTATATTTTTACTTATAATATTAAATTTTGCTTTTTTCACAAAAAAGAGAGTGAATAGTGATGAAACTAAATCTTATTCGGTACTTATTATATTAAGCTCATTTAATATAATTTTTAATACTATTGGAATTTCACTCGGATATTTTGATGGCGTCTCTGATTTTTTATACGCATTGAATCACTTTGATTTACCACTTTATTTTTGGTGGACATCCGTGATGTTTTTGTACTTATTATTTGTTTATATGAATACGACCGGAAGAAGACAAACGTATTTTAAAATAAAAAAAATTATTATTGTCATAAACATACTTATTACCATATTAACTATATTTTTACCGTTCGATGTTGTAATAACAGAAACGGCAGGATATGCGATTGGAACTTGTGTTAACGTGGTTTATTTAGTTTCCGGAATCTATTTAATTATGTCGTTTATTACTGCAGTATTGTTGGTTATTAAAAAGCAATTTAAGAAGATAATACCTTTGCTATCTTTGATAACGTTAGGAATAATCGCAGCTTTAATTCAAAAAACTGTACCATCTTTAATAATAATTCCATCGGTTGCGGTTTTAGTTGAATTTATTATGTATTTTACGATAGAAAATCCTGATTTGAAAGTAGTTAATGAGCTTTTAAGAAACAAGGAATTAGTTGAAAAAGGAATGGATGATAAAACGAGATTTTTGTTTGAAACATCACAGGAAATTAAAACTCCGACTAAAAATATTTTAGGAATAACTAAGAACTATGATAAATTGGACAATGATATAGATAAAAAAGATGCCGTAAGAATGATTGAAAGTAATGCAAACAATATATTGTTTAGATTGAATAACGTTTTAGACATTTCATCAATGGATGCGAACAAAATAAAAATAAAAAATGAGTCTTATAACACAGAATTGTTTTTTGATAATATTAAAAGTATTACAAAGAATGCTATTGGTAATAAAAAAATACAATTAATGTTTAATGTAAGTGGTAACGTACCTAAAAAAATTAATGGGGATAATGTTAAATTTAAACAGATATTGATGTCAGTTATATTTAATAGTATTGAGAATACTAAAAGTGGTTTTATAAACATTAGTGTTGATGGAATAGTAAGGTATGATGTTTGCCGTTTAATAATAAAAATAGAGGATTCTGGTATTGGAATGGACATCGATAAAGTAAACTTTATATTAGATGATAACCGAGAATTAACCATAGAAGAAACGGAAAAGCTTAACAAGTTGGATATGGATTTAATGGCAACCATTAAATCATTAAAGTTGTTAGGAGGAAGTTTTAATATAAAAAGTGAAAAAAACAAGGGTTCAATTTTCACGATAGTATTAGACCAAAAATGCGATATCAATCAAAAAACAGATATTATGAAAAATGTAGAAAAATACTCATCTGATTTTTTCGGAAAAAAAAGAGTATTAATTGTTGATGATAATAAAGAGGAACTATTTCAAATTTCGAATATACTATCTAAATATAACGTTGATATTAACACAACTATGTCTGGTAAAGATTGTGTAGACAGAATAAACGCTGGGGAATTCTATAACTTAATATTAATAGATGATGAGTTAAAAAATAATTCAGCATTTGCAGTATTAAAGAAGTTAAAAGAAAATAAAAAATTCAAAATTCCAGTTGTTGTTATGCTTGAGAAAAATAAAGAGCATTTTAAAGATTATTATATGAATGATGGCTTTAATAATATTATTCTAAAAGAAAACTTAAGTGAAGATTTAGAAAAAATAATAAATAAACTTTTGTGATAATTATATAAAAGTCATGTAAAACTAATATGAAGATGAATATTTGTCAAAAAGTTATATAAAAGTATTGACAATGTTTTCCCAATATTGTACTTCAAATACAATTAAATCAATTTGGGTGCTAGTGTTTTTGCCACCTTTTTATTATATTTGAAAAAAAGAGATAATGCTTTTGAATTGCCGGGAGGATATGTTTTAGAAGGCATGGATTTATATGACTCTGTAATTTATCATGTCAGAGAACAAATTGGTCTTATGATAGAAAAAAATATTGAAATTGTACATATTATGCATTATCCTTTAGGAAAAAAATTATATATTTTATTAAGAACAGAAAAGTTTAGTGGAAAATTAGAAAATAAAATTCCAACGGAGTATTCTGATTTAACGTGGTTTGATTTTGCACTAGTCAAGAAAAAGTAGACAATAATAATAAAATAGCAAAAATGATTTTGCTATTTTTTTATTTCTTGACACTTAATTCCCTATAATGATATTATAGATATTAGAAAGATAGTAAGAGGTTTTTATGAAAGGTAAATTAATTGTAATAGAAGGTGCTTGTGATGGAATAGGAAAAACAACCCAATATAATTTATTAAAAAAGTATTTAGAAGAAAAAGGTTATAATGTATGTAGTCATCATTTTCCATCATATAATTCAAAACAAGGTAAACTAAGTGAGTATTATTTAAATGGTGATTTTGGAAATCCAAAAGATTTATCACCATACTTAGTAAATAGTATATATGCTATAGATAGGTCAATTACTTGGAATGATAAGTTAAAAGATGCTTATTCTAAAGGAGATATCATATTACTTGATAGATATACAACATCTAGTTTAATTTATCAATCATCATTAATGGATGACTATTATGAAAAAAAAGATTTTATAGATTATGTTGCTGACTATGAATATAATAAGCTTGGTATAAAAAAACCTGATAAAGTAATATTTTTAACTGCAGACTTTAATTTGGTAACTGATATGAGAAATAAAAGAAAGAGTAATGATGGGGTTAAAAAAGACGTTTATGAGCGTGATATAAAGTTAATGAAAAAAGTGTATGATAATTCAATGTTTGTTGCAGGGTATCTTGATTTTGATGTTGTAAAATGTGATTTAAATGGAAACTTAAGAAGTATAGAAGATATACAAAACGAGATAAAAAACATTATAGATAATATGTAAATATGGATAAGTTAAAATTGACTTATCCTTTTATTTATATTAAAATTATATTTAGAATAACGAGGTGTTTATATGAAGAAAATTTTTAATATTATTTTAATTCTTATGCTAACAAACTTTATTGGTGTTATAAGTGTTAAAGCTATAAGTATTAGTGCTACTGCTGATGAAAAAAGCAAAAATATCATTGTTGATGTAACTGATGCAAATGGATATGTTCTTACGTATGATAAAAATTACCAAATAACATGCAATACACCAGCTCAAAATTCTAATGATCCGTATGGTAAAAAGATAACATCAAATGGAAAAGTAACTTTAAATTTTAAATATAGTACAAAAGAAAATAAACGTTTTACATTTGGACTTAAAAAGCCCGGTGATTCTGAGTCTACTGTGCATGCAGACGTTGAAATAAATAAAGCACCAGCAAAAGAGAAACCACAAGAAACAACGCAGGCTCAAACAACGACAGCACCTGCAAAATCGAATAATGCTAATTTGAAAAGCTTAAGTGTTGTTGGAGATGATAATAATGAAGTTTTAATAACACCTTCTTTTGATCCTAACGTTTATGAATATTCCGCTGATGTTTTAGGAACCATTAAAACGGTTCAAATAAACGCAACGTTAGAGGATGCTAAGGCTAATGTTATCATTAGCAACAATGCTAATGAGGAGTTAAAGGCTGGAGAGAATAATAAAATAACTATTACGGTAACTGCAGAAGATGGTACAAAAAAAGCTTACACATTAAATGTAAAGAGGGAGGCTTTAACGTCAGATGCAACCTTAAAAGAACTAACAATAGATGAGGTTAGTGACTTTAAATTTAAGGAAAATAAATATAAGTATACAATAAAGGTTGACAAAAATGTTAAAACATTAACGTTATACTACGTTTTGTCAGATGAAAATTCAACCGTTGAAGTAGAGGGTAATGAAAAACTAAAAGATGGCTCTAAAGTTAGAATAATAGTAACTGCAGAAGATGGTACAAAAAAAGAGTATGTTTTAACGGTATCTAAAAATGATAAAAAAAGTAGTAATACATCAAAAATAAACGCAGAAAAAAATCCACTTATAATTATGGGATTAACCATGATTGCGTTTGGACTTGTAGGTGGAATTATATATACAATAAGAAAATAAATACCAATTAATCTTGGTATTTTTTGTTTCTTATAAATTCTCTTAATATTTTTGTTAAGGCTCTTTTTTCTATCCTTGAAACGTAGCTCCTTGATATTTTAAACTCCTTTGCAATTTCTTTTTGAGTTTGTTCTTTCGTGTTAAATAAACCATATCTTTTTATTACTATTTCTTTTTCTCTACTTGTTAATATATTTATGTATTTATATAATAATTTAATATTATCTTGAAGATCTATGTCATTTACATAATCTGGATTAGGTGTTTTTAAAATATCTATAAATGATATTTCATTGCCATCTTTGTCAAATCCAACTGATTCATTTATACTTATGTTTTTTTGATTTTTCTTATCACTTCTAAAATACATTAGTATTTCGTTTTCTATACATCTTGCGGCATATGTTGTAAGTCTTGTGCCATTTTTATTTGAGAATGTATCAATTCCTTTTATTAAACCGATGGTTCCAATGCTAATTAAATCATCTAAATCATTTTTTCCATTATCATATTTTTTTACAATGTGTGCAACTAATCTTAAGTTATGTTCAATTAGTTTATTTCTGGCATCTTTATTTCCAGATAACATCAGTTTTATTTGATTATTTTCTTCCTCTTTACTTAGTGGATCAGGAAACGTCTTTGTTCCATAACTTCCCATACCAATAATTATTCCCTTTATTATTTCTGTTATAATACTTAAAAACAAATTTATCACTCCTAACAAATTATATGAAAAAATAATATTCATTTATGTTATAATAAAAAGGATAAAGAGACATATAAGTATGATATATGAGAAAAAACGTGATGAATTTTCTTTAATAAAATAATAGGAGGAGTTTTATGATTAATTTTAGTTTAAACTTTGATTTATTTAATAATTACTATTATTTTTATGAGAGATTATTAGTAATTTTAGTTTCCCTTGTGCCAACTTTAATATTGGTGGGATTTGTTTTATATAGTGATAGAAAGAGCAAAGAACCCACTAAAAACATTGTAATATGTTTATTATCAGGCATATTAACAATAGCACTTTCAGGATATTTTGAACAATTAATAATGCCTTATTTTGCTTCAAATGTATTTTTGTCATACGCATGGGCATTTATAGAAGAATTATCTAAAATGCTTATTTTCTTCTTGTTTATATTTGATAATAAGTATTATGATGATATTTATGATGGAGTTGTTTACATGATGCTTATCGCTCTTTCTTTCGCGGGGCTTGAAAACTTGATGTATGCTTTTTCGGAAAGTACGGTATCAAGTAGCATTAGTTTGGCACTTATGAGAGATGTTACAACAATTCCTTTACATGTAATATGTGGAATAGTAATAGGTTACTTTGTGAGTCTTGGAACGTTTTCAAAAGATAAAACGAAGAAAATAATAAATTTTTTGATGGCTTTATTATTATCATCGTTTATACATGGAACATTTAATAACATTATGGAATTGCTAGGAAGTATAGGTCAAACTAGCGCTTTAGTAGCCATTTTATTAGAGGTATTACCTTTAACTTTAATAATGATTGGATTATTTGCTATCGCAATAATATTCTCTAAAAGAACCATGTACTTAAATAAAATATACTTAAGTAATGGAGAGTATGATAATAAACATAAATATTTAATGACGTATGATGAGTATCTTATAAGTAATGATAGAAAAAAGAGAGTAAAACTATATAATAAAACTAATTTTAATGGTAATAAAAACGATAATGATGTTGAAGTTTTGAAGGAGGATTTATAATGTTAAAGAGATTTTTGCCAGATATATATAATGAAAGTATTTTTACGATAAATTATAAGAAACTTAAAAATAAAGGTATTAAATGCTTATTATTTGATCTTGATAATACTATATCTCCAGCTAAAGAGGTAATTTTGTATAAGGAAACAAAAAAATTATTTGATACTCTAAAAAAGGATTTTAAAATTATTTTATTTTCAAACAATTTTCCTAAAAGAGTAAGTAAGTTCGGAGATTTTTATGATGTTGATATAGCGTGTATTTCTCTTAAACCTTTTTCATTTAAATATAGGTATATTTTAAAAAAATATGATTTAAAAAGTAACGAGGTTGCTTCTATTGGAGATCAATTATTAACTGATATTAATGGTGGAAATAAAATGAAGATAACAACGATATTAGTTAATCCAATGAGTGAAATAGATGAAACGGAAACTTGGCTTAATAGACAGATAGAAAAAGCAATATTCAAAAAATTTAAGAAAAAAGGTTTGCTTATCAGGGGTGAGTATTATGATTAAAAAGTGCATTGGTTGTGGTGCTTTATTTCAAACCGCTGATGAAAATAAACCTGGATTTGTAGAAAAAGAAAACTTTGAAAAATCTATTATATGTAAAAGATGTTTCAGAATAAAGAATTATGGGGATTATAAAATAGTAGAAAAAGATATAAATGAATATGAAAAAATATTTAATAATATATCATCAAAAAATGACTTAATTCTTTTTCTATGTGATATATTTACACTTGATGAAAGTATTAATTATATAAACAAACTTAGTGGTAATGTGATTCTTGTTATAACAAAAAAAGATTTATTGCCAAAATCCGTTAAAGAATATAAACTTATAAACTATATAAAAAAAAATTACTCACTTAATGCAAAAGAAATAATATTCGTAAGTAGTAATAAGAATTATAATATTGATTTACTTTATAATAAAATAATTAAATACAAAACCAGTAAACGAGTTTATTTAGCAGGAAACACAAACGCTGGAAAATCAACACTTATTAATGCTTTAATGAAACTATATGGACATGCTGATGGCTTTATAACAACAAGTAGTCTTCCTGCTACCACGATGGATTTAATAGAAGTTAAATTGAATGATGATATAATTTTAATTGATACACCGGGATTAGTAAGTCATAACAATTACTTAACGAATTTAAATGCAAAAGAAGTTAAAAAAGTATTTCCTAAGGTAGAAATAAAACCAAGAACTTATCAAATGAAGCCAAATCAATCTTTGTTAATTGAAGATTATGCAAGAATAGATTATTTATCGGAAAATCAAAATAGTTTTACCGTTTATTTGTCAAATAATATAAGTATAAACAGAATAAATTTAAATACTAATGATAAGTTAAGAAACTTAAAATTAACTAGTTTTGATTTGAAGTGTAATAAAGATGTAGTTATAAATGGACTTTGTTTTTGTAAAATAACAAAACCTGCTAAAGTAAATATCTATACCAAAGATAATGTTAATGTATTTGAAAGAAACAATCTAATTTAGATTGTTTCTTTTGTAAAACAAATGTAAAAGAATTACTAAAAAAGTATGAAAAAATAAATAATAATATTATAATGTAGGTAGATAATAAAAGTAAAAGGAGTAAGACATGGAAAAACAAAGGAGAATAAAAATGTTAAGTCTAAGTGCCGTTTTAGTAGCAGTACTAGGATTAACAGTTGCATTTGCAGCACTAAGTACCACACTAAATATAAAAGGCTCAGCATACCTAGATGCAG
>ENA-ORMJ01001184-ORMJ01001184.1-human-gut-metagenome-genome-assembly--contig:-NODE-1184-length-16638-cov-3.444793_pt1 | contig 16638 bp, 10 predicted proteins | sample MGYA00242100_ERZ508989 | MGnify/ENA primary metagenome ERZ508989 (study PRJEB26280, sample SAMEA2531403) | human gut metagenome | biome: human gut; feature: human-associated habitat; material: faeces...
CAATTCAGAAATAAAAAAAGGCTTACCGTATTCGGTAAGCCTTCGTTATCTTTATAGAGTTATACACACTATCAATCACGCCCACCGAGTTATTCGTTAGGAAAATGATGATGATGATGTGCAACTGTATATTTCATATTTCTTTTATTTAATGCGACAAAAGTAAAGCATTTGTTTGATACTTCCAAACATTTATCACAAAAAGTTCAGTTTTTATTTCAAATTAAAGGCAATATCTCTTCTGGCTCTACATCACACTTATCAAAGTGCATTTCATCTTTCGACTTTTCGTGCGAGAACGTAAAGTACGTACAAACCGCTTCGGTACATACTTCGCCATCCTTATTATATAACTTAGCTTCAATAATTACAATATTTCGCTTGACTTCCTTAATAGAAGCACGCAACACAATATGGGAATCAGTAGTACTGACCGGCTTGCGGTAACGAGTCTCCATTTTTGAAGTTACTCCCGTTGTCTGTAATTTACGAAGTATCACCCAAGCGCAAATTTCATCCATGAGAACAGCCTGAATACCACCGTGCAAGGTATTGATCCATCCCTGATATTCAGGACGGGGTTTCCAGATACTTACCACTTCGTCGCCATCTTCATAAAACTCCATCTTTATTCCGGCTTCATTATTAGGGGCGCAACCAAAGCAATTGTACCCTTCCAGACCTTTCCAGGGATTTATTATTTTCTTCATAATCTATGACTTCTATTTAAGTTTCACTTCCCAAATATAAGCAAAATATAAAAAAGAAGAACAATTTTCCACGATTTACTTTCGGATGCAACGAATGGCGTAAGCTTTGTCTAACCCGGTGTTTCCCTCTGCTATTTCGTTTTTATCACTTCTCAACAAGAATATTTTCTCATCCGCATCTGTCCCTGCTTCATTCAAAGTCCAATAAGAAAGATATTTTCCTTCATAGGCAGACTGAAACTTACCGGCATACATTCCTACCGGATATCCATCAAAACCCGTGAGATTGGTAGCAGTTCCTACTATTGCACCGGCACCGGTACTTATTGCTTTCCATGTCCCGGTTTTCAACAAAGAGGCATCATTACTCAAATAAGTTTTCAGCATATTCCAATCATTCCAATCAGGCATATTCCACCCCACAGGAAGCAGCTTATTACTGACAATTGTTCCAAAACTATAAAAATAATAACTCTTATCTGTTTGAGACAATAGATAACCTGTCGCTCCGGCATTCATAATCTCCAGTTTCGGAATTTCTTCTCCATCTATATATAATGATGTTTTCAGATTACTTCCCATCCAATACTGCGTACCAATTTTCACTATCGGGTAATTGTGAATACTACTCCCACGCACATCACGCATTATATCTTTCATGGCCAATACGGGCAACATTTCTTCAGGCATAGACAATGCTATTTGTCCGTCAGGCAAAATATACACCTTACTTCGGGCAGCCTGATTTCCAGGAGTATATTTCAATGAATGTTCTTTCAAATCCCACGCTACAGTTCCGCCGTGCACTTTATCTGCATGTCCGACCAATTGTACTACCGTTCCCTTGGATAAGTCAACCGCATGGTTATCTTTCATCGGATAAACGACAATTGCCTGTGAAGAAAAATCAGGCGTCACTAGATATTCTTTACATATTTCTGCTACCTGCTGCCCAGCACTCAACACTTTATACACCTTCGAATCGTCAAATACCAATTTTGACACATCCACATAATTGTGGAAAACTTCGGACCCGGACTGCCCTGTATTTCCATCTTCCCAACTATTGATTTCTCCTTCGACTTTACTTATCAAAACATCTTCGGTCGGGATGAAGGAAATCGCCAGCTCACTCTGCTTACCACTCTGCAACTGCAATGAAGAGGGCAATGGGCTGGTATATATCTTACCTCCAACATCCAATACGATATATTGATAGCCCAAAGTGGTTTCTTGCGGAATAAGGATCACTTCTTTTCCGCTCAACCGATCTCCCTGTATCTCCCATTTTCCGGCAGGAGTAATGCTTTTCTCATTAGAAAAAGCGGAATAAGTTTCTTTTTGGAAATCATAAATCGCCTTAGTATAAAAACCACAAACAGAAAGTTTTGGGTCAGCATCCAGTATACCCTGCAATTCTTCACCTTCCTTTCCTACCAAAGCGATTTTTAATTTGAAAAATTTGTGATCATAGTGCAGGGCGATGGCTCCTTTAGGAGCTGATTGCAGATTTTGAGAAGCAACCAGAAAATCAGAGCAGAAATAGCCGGCAGAAAGATTTTGATCTGTTTCTACCGCCACCGACATCGTACTTTCTCCCATATTCACTCCCTCTTCCTGATAAGGATAATAACTGATCAAACGTAATGTTACCTCATCATCAGGATAATAAATCGGCTCACTGGACTCAAAAACTTTTTCGGAAGTACGAAAGAAACGCAAATTATCCGCATAACGTTCTTCCTTCATGGTGGAGGACCCTACAAGGGCAAATACTCCCACTTCATCATTCTCTTCAAAGCCATTGCCAGCAACACGTGTATATGTCACTTCATGAATATCAGCAGTAAATTTCAATGGAATATCTCCATTATTAACACTATCCTCCTCTTCCTCCGAAATATGGTTCACACAAGCACTAAGCAAGATAGTACAAAAAACAAATAAACCCACGCCCCTTTGTAGGTTATAAAATAGTTTCATCATATTTATTTTTTAATTTCCCAATAGAAACTTTTGATTGAACAGAAAGAATAGCATAAGAGGAAGTATTCGCTTTCGGTTATGGGATACTGAACAACACGTCTGTTGTACTGAGGAATCATCAATTTCAAGATATCATTTTGATGTCTTGAAAGCAAAAGTATATAATTATATTAAGTCGGAGTATAGTTTCTATAGGAAAATTTTACATTTTTCATCTATAACGCAAACAATCAACAAGTTACAAACGACTAGTCAGGAACAAAGAATTAAACTCTCACATTATTATATTAAGAGCCTGCTAATTTCAGAAAGAATATCCCACTTCTATTCCGGCAATGTGTCTGCCTTGCGAAGATGCATATTGATAACAATAGAATGCATCCAACGACCAACGTTTGGCCAAAGCTATTTCTACTCCGGGACGATAACGCATACGATCGGCTCTCCAAAAAGAAACGTCATCCAAACTCTGATAGATTTCAACAGAGAAATAGGGAGAAACAATTCCTTTTGTAGGAGCATAAGATAATTTCAAGCGGGAACGCAAACGAGTTTCAGAGTTGCCACGATCAAAAGTCTGCTGAAATCTTTCCCTTACAGCTACTTTCAACCATTGATAACGAAAACTGGCAGTAGCAGTTATATGATAGCGATGCCTGAATTTCCAGTCCGAGTCACCCAAATTCCGAAGATGGGTTTCATAGCCAACACCCAGATTCAAAAATGAATAGGGCCGGTAACTTCCACCAACAATAAGTCCCCAACGATCCAATTTACTCACATCATCTTTCATGCGCAATTCCAAATCACCTGAAACTGAAAACCGGGAATCTATCTTATGATTTACCTTGAATTTAGTCCATGTATTGAAATCGTCACTTTGTGCCCATGCAGAAAATGATATTCCAAGCAACAGCGCAAATAATAGCCAAGTCTTAGTATTTAATAATATTCTACTCATTGATTTTCGGGTTAAAGTAGCAAAGATAGTAAATTATTCTACGCAAAGAAAAAGCATGATACTGAAAAGATTCTGAAAAGATTATATTCGTATTCTGTCTAAATTCTCATTTGCATATTGTATCTTTGCGTAAGAAACTCTAAAATCATCGGATATGGACAACTTGATGCGTAAACTTCCTATTGGAATACAAACATTCGAAGGGATACGGAAGGACAATTATCTTTATGTGGATAAAACTGCACTTGTATGGCGTATGGCTAACCTAGGAAAACCATATTTTCTAAGCAGACCGCGTCGCTTTGGTAAAAGCTTATTAATTTCTACATTCGATGCTTATTTTCAAGGAAAAAAAGAGCTATTCGATGGTTTGGCTATTGAACAACTGGAGACGAAATGGGAACAACATCCTGTTCTACATCTTGATCTGAATGCCAAAAAATATGAAACGGCAGCAGATTTAATTGCAATGCTAAACCAATATTTAGAAAAATGGGAAGCTATTTACGGCAATGAGAAAAAAGACCGTAGCCCTGAGGAGCGCTTTAGTTATGTAATCGAACAAGCTTCCTTGAAAACAGGAAAAGGTGTCGTCGTATTGGTGGACGAATACGACAAACCGCTTTTGCAGGCTATTACCCGTCCGAAATTATTCGAAGACTATCGTCAGACATTAAAAGCCTTTTATGGAGTACTAAAAAGCGCCGACGCATATCTCCGTTTTGTTTTCCTGACCGGAGTTACGAAGTTCTCACAAGTCAGCGTATTCAGCGATTTGAATCAGTTGAATGATATTAGTCTCGACTATTCTTACGCCACACTTTGCGGCATCACCCGTGAAGAACTAAAGAGTACTTTCGAACCCGAAATTGAAGTTTTCGGGCACAAAAATCATCAGACTCCAGAAGAGGTAGTCACAGCAATGGAACGCAACTATGACGGCTATCATTTTCATCCGGATGGTGCAGGAGTATTCAATCCGTTCAGTGTGTTGAATGCTTTCAGCAAACTGGAGTTGGGTAGCTATTGGTTCCAGACTGGCACACCGACATTTTTGGTTGAACTACTGCAAAAAAGTGAGTATGATCTCCGTACTTTATTAAATGGCATAGAAGCACCTGCATCTTCTTTTGCAGAATACAGAATGGATGCTAATAATCCCGTACCGCTGATTTATCAAAGTGGATATTTGACTATTAAGGATTACGACAGACGGTTTAATAATTATTTACTTGACTTTCCTAACGATGAGGTACGTTACGGATTCATTAACTTTCTTGTGCCATTCTACACTCCGATGAAGAACAATGATCAGGGATTTTATATTGGAAAATTCATTGATGAATTGGAGAAAGGTGATTACGAATCTTTCCTCACCCGTCTGGAAGCTTTCTTTGCCGATATTCCGTATGAATTGAATGACCAGACTGAACGCCACTATCAGGTTATCTTCTATCTCGTATTCAAATTGATGGGACAATTCACGGAAGCGGAAGTGCGCAGCACCCGTGGACGTGCCGATGCTATGGTTAAAACGCCGAAATATGTCTATGTGTTTGAGTTCAAATTAAATGGAACAGCAGAAGAAGCGATGAAGCAAATTGACGAGAAAGGATATCTGATTCCTTATCAGAAAGACCATCGGGAAATAATAAAAATCGGAGTGGAATTTAGTGCGGAAACTCGCAATATCAATCGTTGGCTGGTAGAGACGAGGTAAATATGATAAAACATTTCGGGAAGAATCGTAGCTACGAACTTCCCGAAATAAAAACCGATACCATTGAAAATAAACACTTGTTATCCTCTTTTGGAAACAAGTGTTTTTCAATCTAACCTAATATACCTGAAACTAATCTGACTCTTTTGATTTTGCATTCCAAACCAATAATGCAAAGAATACCGACAGCAGAGCCGCTCCTATCCAGAACCAATTGATATAAGTGAAATCATAAACATCGACTCCATTCTGAACCGTCTTCTGCCCCTCTATCAGAACACCACTCATTACATCCTGTAATCCGGCCCCAATATAACTGGCAATGCCGACTACCCCCAATGCTGCTCCCGACGCATTGCGAGGAGCAATATCGACTGCCATCAGGCCACCTAAAAAACAAATGAGAACTCCGATACCCAAACCGAAAAGAACCATAGCCAACACATCTATCCAAAAGTGTACACCGGGAACCAACAAGAACAGGCTAAGTGCAAGAACATTCATCAATCCGAAAATCAGGGCGGGAACATTTCGACGACCGCCAAATAACTTGTCAGAAATAACACCCGAAAATATGGTACCTACGATACCACAGACTGGACAAATGGAAATAATGAAGCTGGCATCCAACGTGGAATATCCTTTTTGCGCTTCTAGATAAAAAACACCCCAGCTATTGATAGCATAGCGACTGATATACATAAAAGCACTCGAAAGAGCCAGTATCCAGATGGCAGGCATCATCAATACCTGGCGTTGGGCTTTATTAAAGTCTGTCGTTTCCACCACACTCATCTCCTCTTTCTGTTTGGGAGCATTTACAGGAGGAAAGCCCTGACTCTCGGGAGTGTCATGGAAGAACTTCCACACAATTAAAGCACCAAGCAAACCAACAATACCGGCACCGAAGAAACCGTATCTCCACCCCAATACACTAACGATAGACGCAACAATTAGGAAGGTCAACGCCTCACCGATATTGTGGCTGGCAGACCAAAATCCGTAATAGGAACCTCGTTCTTTGTCCGTGAACCAACGGGAAAGTCCCACTACACAAGAAGCAGCACCCATAGACTGAAACCAGCCACTAATCCCCCAAAGGAGAGCAAACAGAATAAAAGAATGGGTAAAACCCAGGCACAGGTTCACTAAAGCAGTTACCAGTAAACCGGTAGTCATAAAGCGGTTGATATTGCTACGGTCGGCCAGAAAACCATTCGTAAATTTTCCAAGGGCGTAAGTAAAGAACAATACCGAACCGATAATTCCCAGTTCTGTTTCGGAGAAAATTCCTTCATCTACGATGGGCTTCTTCACGACATTCAGGCTAAGACGACAAACATAGTACATGCCGTAACCGAAAGTGGCTGAAAGAAAAGTAGACCATTTCAGGTATTTCAGACGACGGGCATCGGAATGAAGATGTTGTGAGCCGGATGAAGACAAAGCTTCCCCGTTACAAGGTCTCGGTGAAGAGACCTTGTAAAAGTTTATAAGTTGTTTCAACATGAAAAAGTCTATTTAGTCGTGAAGTTTCTTTTTGCGCAGATATTCCAATAACAGCGCAGGACGATCGGTTTGAATTAATTTCGCTCCCTGATTAATGATCCATCCCCAGCTTTCTTCCGGTTGATGGAGTTCCACCGCACGGTCATCATCATGACCGCCACATAGTTCGGGCCAAAGAGAATTGATAAACAAGTTAGAACCTGTATCACGCACTTTCTTTATCAGGTTAAGAACCTCCGGATTATCATTATCGAATACTAACTCATAAGCAGCAGGCTTCATGTGAGTCTGATAACTGTCAATAATAGCTTCGGCTCCTTCTTTGTGCAACTGTACAATAGGCATAAAAATTACTTTATCCAACACAGCACCGTTTTCAGCTTTCACTTGCTCATAAGGAAGCCCGGCTTTGATGACACACTGGTCGACTGTTCCAGTCTTCTCGAGTACGGCATAAGCCTCCTGAAAATAATCATAGCCCTTATCAATATTTACCATAATCTTACCTTTGCAGAGCAACATGACTTCCTCCAATGTAGGAATCTGATGTCTTGTTTTACAAGCTACCCCATTTTTTAGACGCATTGCTTTCAATTCCGCTAATGTAAAATCTTCCACCAGTCCTTTTCCGTTCATGGTGCGATTGATTGTTTTATCGTGCATCACTACCAAATGTCCGTCTTTGGTTCTTTTCAAATCAATCTCTACCATATCGACTCCCATATCAATGCAATTCTGTATACCTTGCAATGAGTTTTCCGGAGCATTACGCCAGTCAGCCCGGTGGGATACAACCAATATTTTATCTGGATGATTTCCCAACAGATTTTCTCTGATTTCAGCTATTCTATTTTGGGCAACAGCCAGTTGCACCAAACACAGAAGAAGTATGAAGTTACATATCCGTTTCATAAGTTCAAGCATTAAGAATTTTAATTCAGTTTATTGTTTTTCCAGACTAGTTTTTCTCCCCACATTGGTACATAAGTCTGTTCACAGTTAATCTTCGAAGCCCGTTCGAGTGCCATATCCAATGACCATCTTGATTCATCAACACCTGCATGAGCCAGTTCCAAGATATGTGATAACAAGACATAATCGGGCTCCACCTGTCCCGCACCTAAACCCAGAATATTATTTTCGGTCAGAGCATTGGGAGCATAACGCGGTATCAAAACATTCACATGAGAAGCCAGATTCGTATATTGTTCTGGTTTATAGTTAGAGTCTCCTACATGCATAAAAACGAAATTACCAGTATCTTCTCCACAATCGATCGAAAACACAGTCACAAAATTAGATAACCCGGCATTGTTATGGTCAGTGATACAGGTTTTAATCTTGAATTTTCCAATTTCATAATCTTTATCCCCCTTTGCAGTATAAGGATATGTCGTGTCTTTCAAATAGTTGGATAACACCGGTTTACCTAAATCAAACATAGCCTGGATAAGATCATTATTATAATGATCGGAGTGCTTGTGTGTAACACAGAGAAAATCAATATAAGGTGCCAGCTCTTTCGCCCAACGATGAGAAATGTCAATAGCAAAACATCCTGACGGAGTTTTTACCACATACCCCATATTATAGAGTAACCAGATCGCTGCCGTACCATTTTCTACTTTTGAGTTTTTAATTCCATCCATCACACGATCAAATGCACTCCGATAAAAATAGATAATCGGATCACACTTTTCCATACTCGTACTCGCCTGATCGAAGCCATTCAGATAACTGACGAAATAATCATCTTTACACTTATCCGCATATCCCTGGATCTTGGTCAAAGTAGTGGTACGTCCGGTATTGACAATCAAAGGAGAAGAACTCCACAACTGTTGTGCAGTGGCATCTACTTCCTCTGCCAATTGCGTAAGAATTCCTTCATGACCAGTTTCGGTACTGTTGTTGTCATCATCATCACAAGCAACAAAACCTATTGCCAAAAGACAAAACAGTAAATATTGTATTTTTCTTATTATATCCATCTTATTTCTGATTTTTATAGTCATTAATTATTTTATTGAAAGTCTCAACCACCCGTTCCGGTGTCGGACGCGTATTGTCGTTTTCATGGTCTTTGGTAGCTTCATACATGAAAACCCCTTCATAGCCGATTCCTTCGAGTGCATGCATTAACTTTCCCCATTGAATGTCACCTTGTGTAGGAAGCCAATGACACTCGTTGACAAAGTCAAAGTCCGAAGCGTGTATAGTACCTATACGCTCACCAACAGTTTCTACAAAATGCCCTGTCGTCCCTTTAGTATAATGATTGGTATCAAAACAAACCTTCACACCCGGAATATCTTTGATTATCTCCAAAAGCTCTTCAGGAGTATTACCCAGACAAGTTCTCGGCAGATTTTCGATGCACAACTGTGCTCCTATTTGATCCGCATATTTTTTCAGATAAGCGATAGACCTGGAAGCGTTAGTTATTCTTTGTGCCCGAATACTGTCAGCAATAGGCTCGGAACTAGGATGCAATACCAAACATTTCGGCTGAAATTGAGCACACTGTCCAATCATCTCCGCCATAAAATCTACATTTTCTTTCCTTTTCTTTTCATCCAGCACCGATATGTCCAACGTGCGTGAGAAAGGAAGATGTATAGACCAGACCTTGATACCGGCACTATCAATTTTTGCTTTCATATCCCGGATACGAGGAACAACTTCATCTGCCGGAACTCCTCTATAACACTGGTTAAATGCTACTTCCACATACTCTACCCCCACAGACCGGGCTTGAGAAAAGTCTGTGGAAGCAGGTACTTTCCACAAAGCTGTAGTCGTACCTACTTTATATTTCTGTGCATATAAACCCATTGTCATCGCCATAAATAAGATAAAAACAGGAACTCTCATTATCGCTTACTTTTGACGGTTTGTACCTTGAATATCACCACCACGAATACTCCAGGAGTCTGTTGCTAATGTCTTATTGACAGCAAAAGCCTTTATCGAACCGATATTATTAGATCCGATCGTTCCGCAATAAAGCCGTCTGTCCGGGCCAATGCTAACAGCTGCCATGACTTGTTGTCCCACAGTCTCTTCAAAAACAATGTTTCCATTAGTGATGTCAAGTCCCAGCACTTTGTTATTCGATTGGGTACCGATATAAAGAATACCATCCGTACTCAAAGCACCTCCACTGTAGTTCAAATTGTTACCCACATTTTTCTCCCAGATTTTAGATCCGCTGGCATTTACTGCATGAACAGTCTGCGATCCTTTTTCAGTAAAATAGACATTGCCATTTTTATCAGCAATCGGGAAATAAGCATCTCCTTTTGTAGTCGGATACGTCCATTTCTTCGTTCCGTTTGTCATATCAACAGCAACGAGTCCTCCATTTTTCAAAGTCGCATAAAGTACCTGATCCTTCAAAGCAAACGTAGCCTGTTCTGTCACATTCACTTCTTCCAATTTCCAATTCTGCTCTTTATTCGATTTAAAAGAATAAATGGCTGCACTTGTACCTGCATAAACATTTCCGGCTTTATCAATAGCCACAGCACTACCGGTTGCTCCGTCAAGCGATTGTTGCCATTTAATAGCACCACTGGATGCATCCAGCGCATACAACGTACTCTTATTGGTGAGACAGTAAAGAACACCATCGGCCGACAATGCAGGGAAAGCTCCTATCGCAGCATCCAATTTTACTGCCCACTTTTGAGTTCCGTTCGGATTAATAGCATATACATTATTAATAGTGGCATTTCTTACACACTGATAGATTGTACCATCAGGAGCCACTAACGCACCTCCGCCATAAGTTATCTGACTGATAGCAAACACCCACTTGAACTCACCGCTCACTACGTCAATAGCAAATAAATGACCCGCAGGAGTAGATGTCGGGATATACATTGTTTTTCCATCCGGAGAGAACACCGGATTGGAGGTCTTTACATATCCGGTAAGTCCACCGAAGTTCAAATCGACAGAATTCCATTTATAATTGCCGACCGTGACAGTCAGACTGCCCGACTCGGTGGTATTATTTACATAAGTCACCGTTACGGCCACTGTATAAGTACCGGTAGTAGCAAAAGCATGCACCGGATTGTTTTCTCCCGATGTCGTACCATCACCAAAATCCCAACTTACCGATTTCACTTCACCAGCCATGAAATACATATCGTTATAAGCAAAGGTAGAAGGCTCCCACACAACCAGTTCCGTACTAGCGAGAATAGGATAGATCAATCCGGGAGTAGCAGAAGTTTCCACCGCAATAGAATTGCCTGTAGGATAAACACAGACTACATTGAATGTATATTCCTGATCGTTAGTCAAACCATCAACGATGTATTCTTCCAATGAAGTATCATCCAGATTGATAATCTGATTACCGGGATTCACGGTAACCTGATAGCGAGTGAAACGTTCACTTGCAGGTTTCGTCCATCTCAAACGCACTCTTTCATTGCCGGCTGCTGCCGTCAGATCAGAAATCGGATATCTTGCATTCTTCGGTGTACAGGCAGCAGTAGTTTTACTGGCCAATCCTCCCGCATAACGAGGTTGCACAGAAAAAGTGTAAGCAACATCGTTCACCAGATTATTGATAGTGGCAGTCATTGTTTTTGCATCCACAGTCATCTCGCCTCCTTCCGCATCTGATGATCCGGAAGTCCAAAGAATCAAATATTCATTCGGACGGGCATTCTCGTATGCTTCCCAGGAAAGAGTCACATTCATATCTCCGGCTGTTGCCGTTAGTGACTTCAGTTCATATAAATCGAAACTTGCCTTTGGCAGATCTTCTTCACAAGCAGTAAAGATTACCGTGAAAATAAACAACAAGCTATATAGTATTTTTTTCATCGTTTGATTTCTTTTAGTTTAATCCTATTAATATCCCGTATTCTGCCACAACAGTTCTGTGTTGTTTATTCTTTCCAACTCCGTTTTTGGAATAGGATACAGGAATTGATAGTCCTGAATAATATGTCCTTCTGCTTTCATAGCCTCCTTAGCACCTCCCATACGTACCAAATCGAACCAACGCTGTCCTTCATAAGGAAACTCCTGTTGACGTTCCAACATAATCGCTTTACGGAAGCTATCCTGATCGGGAAGCTCTGTTATCTGAAGCGGAGACAATCCGGCACGAGTATGCACAGCATTCAAAGCAACCATAGCTTCTGAATTCTGCAAATTACTATAACTGATTTCATTCAAAGCTTCGGCGTACATTAACAGCACATCGGCATAACGGAGAATAATCTGGTCATTACCGACTGTATTATAGGTCGCACTTTTGACATCTTTAAATTTATTCATCACGCATACTTTATCTTCCACCTTTACATAGGTAATCAGATTCTTGCGCTTATCCCCATCTTTGTAGCACTCTTTCAGAGACTTTGTCTGATTGGTATCATCAGTCAGATTAATAATAGAGAACCAATATCCATGTCCTTCTCCTTCGACATCTTTATTAAAGCGAACAGCAAAAATAATCTCATCGTTCATTTTATTGTTCACGTCAAACACCTGTTCGGGAGTAGTCATTAAAGAATATCGACCCACTAGTTGGGATAACACATTGCGAGCCTCCGTCCATTTATGGAAAGTCAGGTAAATCTTGCCGAGCAATGCCATTGCAGCACCGGAAGTCACTCGTCCCATATCGGCACTTGTATAAGAAGATGGCAACATATTTTCATTAATAACCTGATTCAAATCACCGACAAGAAAATCATAAACCTGTTGATCGGAACTGCGCCCGATTTTAAGAGCTTCAGCCACTGTCACCACTTTATTAGTCATCGGTATCCCTCCCCATAAACGATACATATTAAAATAAGTAAGGGCACGGATGAAAAGAGCTTCGCCTTTATATTGTTTTTTCAGAGTCGCGTCGAAATTGGCTTCATCAATTCTATCTAATACAAGATTGCAACGATAAACTCCATTATTAAAGTTCGCCCAGGCGGCCTCCAGAATTCCATTAGAGGCTTTATCTGCAAACTGATCGATATCATAACGATCTTGTGTTCCGGCAGTGGGCGCACTCAATGTCAAATTATCACTCCGATATTCGCAACACTCTGTAAAATAGGAAACTTGTGTCTGCAATTTGGAGTAACATCCTATCACGGCTACATTAAAATCTTCCGCTGTCTTATATACCTTGTCGGTAGGCACACTGCTACTCGGTTCCAAATCGAAGAAACTATCTGTACAAGCAACTGATAACAAGGCAGTTGATAGGAATAGTATTAGTTTATATTTTTTCATATAACGTGTATTTTAAAGGATGATTAAAGTGTTATGTTCAGCCCGAACAAGAATGTTTTAGCTAATGGATAAGTTCCATAATCCTCACCCGGTGAAAGAGAATTACTCGGACGTGCATTTACTTCCGGATTATATCCGCTATAATTAGTCGAAGTCCATAAATTTTGTCCGGAAACGTAAACTCTTAATTTTTCCACGAAAAAGCGTTGAGTCAGGTTCTTCGGCAAGGTATATCCTAGTGTCACATTCTGCAGTCGCAGATAAGAACCATCTTCCAGATGCCAGGTTGAAGTACGACCATTATACCCCTTTGACTTACGGTTGGCACGATTCACCTGACCGTTTCCCGGATCTTCCGGACTTTTCCAACGATTCAAGGCTATAGTGGTGCCATTGGTATTACCTTCCAGATTATCAATATAACGACGATTCAGATTCAGAATCTCATTACCATATACTCCTTGAAAATTAAAATCAAGGTCAAATCCCTTAAACCAGACTTTACCACCAAACCCATAGGTAAAATCGGGCATATAGTTACCCACGATTGTACGATCTTTATCCAAATCCATCACTCCATCCCCGTCTACATCCACAAAGCGGAAATCTCCCGGCTGGGTATTGCTGAAATGAGGATACTTTTTTAATTCCTCTTCATTGGAAAAAATTCCATCCTGCACCAACAGATAATAACATCCGATGGGTTCACCGACTTTCGTTATGTAATAAGCATGATCTACGCTACCGGTAGATATGATAGGAGCATTACCCGGACCGAGCGCCTTCACTTCGTTCGTATTAGTGGCATAATTGGCATTAAACGAATAACCGAAATCTTTAGTTATATTCTTCTGTGAAGTCAAGGCAACTTCCCATCCCCTATTGTTTACTTTACCGATATTCATCAATGCAGTGCTATATCCGGTCAGGTGGGGGACTGGTACATTCAACAACATATTAGAGGTATTGGTATTATAATAATCCACAGTCAGTCCCAGCAATCCTTTGAACATCTGCAAATCAACACCCACATTTACCATCGCATTCTTTTCCCAACTCAAATCCTCATTCTTTATGGTACTTGGCTTATAACCATTCACCAATTGTCCGTTACCTGTGCCAAGCACATAATTATCCAAAGCCATCAGAGACAAATGATCATAATTGCCAATCTGGAAGTTACCGGTCACTCCATAACTCGCTCTTAATTTCAAATCATCTACAAACGACAGACTCTTAGCCTTCATAAAAAAGTCTTCTCCGCTTATTCTCCACGCCAAAGAAGCTGAAGGAAAATATCCCCACCGGTTATTCTTGCCAAAACGGGAAGAACCGTCTGCACGAATAGCTGCCGAAGCCATATATTTACCTTTATAGCTATACTGCATACGCGCCAGATAAGAAGCAATCGTCCATTGGGTTTTATCGGATGCACCTTTCGTCACCGTACCTCCGGAAATTGTTTGTATATAGTCGTTCGGGAAATCGGTCGCCGTCACATTATCTCCTTTATATGTCTCTTTTTGAGCCGACTGTACTAAGACCACATTGATAGAATGAGCATCTTTAATCGTTGTGTTATAATTGATTTTATTCTCCACCAACCAGTTGAAATAAAAACCTGATGAACTGTAGGCTGTCGGATTTGACTTTACATCATAATACTTTTGTCCCAATAAAGGAAGTTCCGAAGAACGATATTGGTCATTATGCGAACCATAATAATCGCCACCAAAAGAAATGTTATAAGTAAGCCCCTTATACAACTCCAATTCAGCAAAAACTTTTCCGACAATCGCCATACGGTCTACAACATCCGATTGTAAGTTTGCCATGGCTACCGGGTTCAATACGGCATTATGCTGATAGTCATTTCCAATTCTCCAATAGCCGTTTCCCTGATAATTATAGCTGCCATCCGCATTATATACCGGCCATACCGGAGGCATCATCAATGCCGATTGCACAATACCATTAGATCCGGAAGCATCTACCCGATTGGAAGTAGAATAGGAAGGAGAGAAATTCAGACCGAATTTCAGTCTTTTATATTTCCCGTCCAAATTCATACGCATACTATATTTCTTAAAGTCGGAATTAATAATAATACCTTCTTTATCATAATAGTTGGCTGAAATGAAATAGCCGACTGTCTTTCCTCTGCCGGAAATAGAAACATTGTGGCTGGTAGTAGCAGCAGTACGAAAAATAGCATCTTGCCAATCTGTATCCGTCAACCCCTTATCACCATTCAGATAAGGAAAAAGTTCTGTAGGAATCCGTTCCCATGAATTCGGACGCATACCATTAGGGTCATTAGGTGAACCACCGGGATTAGCATCCAGATAAGCGTTGTCATGACCATCCTTTGCAAATTCGGCAAACTGATATGCATTCATCATTGAAAGTTTCTTCGAAACACTCTGGATACCATAATATCCATCATATTGTACTTTCATTTTTTCCGACTGCCCTTGTTTGGTAGTGATAATAATTACACCATTTGATCCGCGGCTACCATAAATCGCAGCAGACGAAGCATCTTTAAGTACCTCTACCGACTCGACATCATTATTATTCAGATTGGCAAAGCCACGCTCCACAGGTACACCGTCAATGATATAGAGAGGATCACTCCCCGCATTGACTGTACTGATACCACGAACACGGATACTGACACTTCCTTCCGGGTCACCGCTCGGCTGAGTCACTTGCACTCCCGGCATCTTTCCAGCTAATGCCTGACGAAAGTCGGAAGCAGAAACCTCCGCAATCTGCTCGGCTTTCACGGAAGAGATGGAAGTAGACACATCCCGTTTCCGCTGTACACCATATCCTACCACTACTACTTCATCGATCATCTTGCTGTCTTCGGTCAACGTAATCTTAGCCGTATTCTTATCTTTTGCAGAAAGGCTGACGGTCTTATAGCCAATATAGGAAATTGCCAATGTAGCCGATTCCGGTACATTCATCAACGAATATCGTCCGTCCATATCGGTAATCGTACCACTGCCCTCTCCTTTGATCTGGACACTGGCACCAATAACTGGCTCTCCCTTATCATCTACGACCACTCCCTGAACGGTACGTGTACGTTGAGCGCTTTCTTCTTTAAGCGGCTGTTTACTGACAGCAATTGTATTATCGGTCCTATTGAAATAAAGTTTTGACTGAGTAGTTATCACTCCCAGAATTTGTTTAAGCGTAGCGTTTTTTACATCAAAAGAAACATGCGGAGCGTTATTTACCGTTTCCTGATCGTAGATAAATTTAAAGTTGGTCTGTTCACTGATTTTATTGAAAACATTTTCTACCGGCTCGTTTTGTACACGGAGCGTAATGTTGTTCTCTTTCAATGTCTGAGCAGCAGTCGGAGCAACTAAAAGGAAGGTGAATAGTAAAAAAGCTAAAAACGAGCAGCTATTTCTACTTTTTCCTTTACAAATAAGAAGATTATTCATAAATTTGTGCGTTTTAGTAATTGA
>ENA-ORMJ01001186-ORMJ01001186.1-human-gut-metagenome-genome-assembly--contig:-NODE-1186-length-16628-cov-2.818319_pt1 | contig 16628 bp, 10 predicted proteins | sample MGYA00242100_ERZ508989 | MGnify/ENA primary metagenome ERZ508989 (study PRJEB26280, sample SAMEA2531403) | human gut metagenome | biome: human gut; feature: human-associated habitat; material: faeces...
CCGTCTTGATACCGCGACTCTCAACGATATCTACCACTTCCGAAGTCAGGACTCCTGTCTGCCATGTAAAAGCAGAACCGGGTTCAAGGATGATCTGCAAATGAGGATATCGTGCTTTCAGGTCTTGCAATAATTTAATCAGATGTTCTGTATCATAATCTTTTCGGGTCATCAGATGCCCGCCTCCCAGATTCAGCCATTTAATTTGCGGGAACCAGCGGGAGAATTTCTCTTCCAGATGCTGCAAAGTACGTTCCAGCTCGAAAGAAGAAGATTCGCAGTGACAATGACAATGGAAACCTTCGATTCCTTTGGGCAAGGTATCCGGTAATAAGTCGGCGGTCATTCCGAAACGGGTACCAGGTGCGCACGGATTATAAAGTTCTGTTTCTACTTCCGAATATTCGGGATTCACACGGATACCACAGGAGATTCCGCTTCCTTCGGCCACTGTCATCGGATAGAAACGACGGAACTGTGCCATTGAATTAAAAGTGATGTGGCTGCTGCAACGCATGATTTCCGGAAAATCCTGTTCCGTATACGCAGGAGAATAAGTATGGGCTTTACTTCCAAATTCTTCCAATGCCAGACGCGCTTCATACACAGAACTTGCTGTGGAATGCTCCACGTATTCGCGGAATATCGGAAATGAACGCCACATGGCGAATGACTTGAAGGCGAGAATAATCTCTACTCCTGCCCTGTCGGCTACGCTTTTTATCAGACACAGGTTCTTTCGCAAGAGTTCTTCCTCCATAATATAGCAAGGAGAAGGAAATTGGGTGAAATCTATCATATATAAATTTATTATCTAAAATAACGCCTTACGGACGTGCCTGCAAAAATACAAATTCAAAAGCAAAGAGAGATTCTTTTATTTTTAATTAAGATATTGAGTTTCGAAAACTTTTTCTTATTTTTAGACCTTTATATTATAGATGTAGTTGTTTCATCCTAAATACCCGATTGATTATGAATAAAGATTTAAGAAAAGTGGTGATTCTCCTGGCGCATCCCAATATGAAGGAATCACAAGCAAACAAAGCACTGATTGATGCTGTGAGTGATATTGAAGGCGTAGCAGTATTCAATCTTTACGACCAGCAAGGCGCTTCTTTTGATGTTGACGAATGGAGCAAAATCATTTCCGATGCTTCCGCCCTCATTTATCAATTTCCCTTTCATTGGATGGCTGCGCCGTCATTGCTCAAAAAATGGCAGGACGAAGTATTCACCTTCCTTTCCAAGACTCCGGCAGTAGCCGGGAAACCATTGACAGTAGTAACCACCACAGGTTCCGAATATGAAGCATACCGTAGCGGAGGCAGAAACCGCTTCACAGTGGATGAGCTTTTACGTCCTTATCAGGTTAGTGCCATTCATTCGGGGATGTCGTGGCAAACGCCTGTTGTTGTTTACGGAATGGGAACCGCAGATGCGGGAAAGAACATCGCTGAGGGAGCCAACTTGTATAAGCAACGGGTAGAAATGCTGATCGGCAGCAGCAATGCAGGAAATAACTGGTGAATTATCTCCTATACCTTATTTCGATTAGCTATTAGCAAAAACAAATTAGCTATTAGCTAATCGAAATATGCTAATAGCTAATTTATTTCTTCAAGGCTTCTTCACCATCATCTTCTTTTTATTCAAAGTCAGTACCGGCAAGAAAATAAACACGCCGATCACGGACATTACCAGTCCACCGATAGTACCTGCAGCCAAAGGAAACCAGAAACCTTCTTTCTCTGCTCCCACCATAAAGGGGATAAAGCCAAGGATGGTAGAAACAACCGTCAGAAAAATGGGGATCACTTTCGTATTCCATGCCTTCACGTAAGCACGAAGAGGAGAAAGGCAGGGAAAGCGTTTTCGAATCGCATTGTACTCATTTAAAATATAAATACTGGCATTCACTGTGATACCGCAGAGCAGAATGAACGAAGCGAAACCACCTTGGTCAAAGTTCAACTTGAACCAGTAGAACGTCAGAAACACACCGATATAAGAGATCGGAATGACAAAGATGATCGCTAACGGCTGTTTCAACGAATTGAACAGAATGCTTGTAATAAAGAAAATGATAGCAATCACAATCAGGAGCAAGCGATACTGTTTGTTGGCACCTCCACCCCATGACCAGTTATTACTTTCCGCTTCCGCCTTATATCCCATCGGGAGAAGTTCATTAAACTCTTCCAGGTCTTTTTTCAGCAACTTATTTCCCTGTTCCGACGCACCGATATACTCATATTGCAGGCATAAGCGGTATTGTTGATTCTCCTTCGCCACTTCCTGCGGCATCTGTCCCTTCTCTACCTTAGCCAGTTCCGCCAGTTTATACTCTTTATCGCCTACACGGAAAGGATAATACTGCATGGCCCATATATCCCGCTGATCCGACTGGCGGGAAGAGAGTTTGATTTTTTCCGTTCCATCTTCGGTAACAACGGAACCGATTTCCTGATTCCGCCCATATATGGGACGAATAGCAGCAAACAGTTCTCCGGCTCCGATCCCCGCTCCGATCATCCGTTGTTTATCCAGCTCAAAATAAAACTCCTGATAATCATCCTTCCACCACGAGAAATTGGAACCGACCGTAACTTCCCTGATACGGCGATGAGACAATAAGACCTCTTTCAGTTTTGTAGCCCAGCTATAAAGTTCATCATAATTATATCCGTACATTTTCACCCGGAATGATCCCGCATTCTCGCGTACACTATTACTGAATCCCTGATCCTGTAATCCATAAATACTCCAATCTCCTCCCCCCAACTGGAGAGCTTTACTGATCATGTTAGCTTTCAGCGTATATGGGAACCCGCTTTTCTGATTTTCCTTTGTGAAACGAATGCTGATAGATGCCCTGCGGGCGCTTTCTACCGATGTCTGAAACTGCTTGATCTCCTTGAACTCGCTCAGATAAGTTTCCATTCGCTTGATCAGTGTATTCATCTGTTCAAGCGTACTGCCGTTCGGTAAATTGGCGTTGGCATAAAGCACCACCTCCTCATTCCGGGTAAAGTAGCTCCCTTCATACACCTTTTGCACAAACAGCCTCAGACTTCCTCCCAACGCTTTATCCACTATCGGTTTCACCTTTTCCTTATAGGTAGGAGTCCCCAGTGTCTTATTATAAATCTCTGCCCATTTGCCATCCCCATCCATCTTTTCCGGCAACAGAAAGACCGGTAATCCGAATGCCAGCAACAGCAACAGACAAACCGCTACTCTCCAGCGGCAAAGCCTCTGTATCAGCCACCTGTAGAAATGACTGAAATAGACCGGCCCCCTTCGCATCTTCGAACGCAGCCATCCTAAGAAACGGGTATTCCCCATTTTCCATTTTCTCTTCACTCCGGTCAGAGAAGACTTCCTGCGTCGTTTCAACCCGATTTTGTCAATCAAAGAAGGTACAAAGAACAGAGCAACCAATAATGAAACTCCCAGATTAATCATCACCACTGCGGCAAAATCCTGCAGATTCAGACGAATCCTCTCGTCCAGAAAGAAGATGATGACCAACGCTCCCATTGTTGTCAGTGTAGCCGCCAATACAGACATGAACGCCTTCCGGTTTTTACATCGAAGATAATGATCACTCATCACAATCGTATTATCAATCACCAGGTTCAGTGAAACCGTGATACCCGCCAAAGAATATAACTGCATTTCCAGTCCGAAGACATAATAAAAGATAACGGCTATTGCCATATTCACGGTCAGACTGGTGACAATCAAAAACAGATATTTGGGGCTGAAAGTAATCAGCAGTACAAACAAGAGCAGGATAGCCACCGTCACTCCCGTACGCAAATAAATCTTGTTCAGCTCGTCATGTATAAACTCTGTAGTATCATAACTGGTATGAATCTCATATCCCGCCGGAAGCGACAGCCTGATGTCATCCATACACGCCTGTACTTTTTTGCTCAGTTCCAGCTGATTAGCTGCCTCTTCAGCGACAACAGACAGATAAATCGAATTCAACCCATTGATCCGGTAATAACTCTGAGGCTGCTCTTCCATACGGACGACCTTCACCAGTTCGTCCAAGCGGATGATTCTCCCATCCTTCACTTTCACCTGTATCTGCCCGGCGTCAAACTCCCGGTTATCATGTTCGGGCATCAGCACCAACCGAATCCATTCCTTGCCCGAAGCCGCCTGTTCCACATCATAAGTCCCCAGAAACTCTTTCTGATAATGCAGACCGACTGCCTGACTAATTTCATCCGTACTCACCCCCAACGCACGCAACTGCTCATAATCATACTCCAGACGCCATTCCATCGGTGTGGCTCCGCTGACGTTTATCTTATAGATTCCCGGAAGCTGCGCAAGGCGTGTCTTTATATGTTCCTCCGCATACTTCTGAATCAGACTGGGAGTGGCAGGCGCATTAATCGTGAATGCGATAAAAGGTCCCTGACTTTTCTGCTCCGGACTTGCCATCTGAATGTACGGGTAACTAACTCCCGCCGGCAATTCCGGCCAAGTCTGACGAATGATGGTCGAAGCCTCAAAACGTGCGACAGCCGCATCTGCATGCTTGTCCAGACTCACATTTATACTTCCCCAGCCATTGCCGGAAGTCGAAGATATGCTTTGTATTCCCTTGACACGGGCAAGCATCGCCTCCAGTTTGCTGGTAGCCGTCATCTCCACGACACGCGCCGAAGTCCCTCCCATGCCGAACCACACAGAAAATCCGGGTAAGGTCCGTGACGGATTCAGCTTCACCGGCAGCAACGGAACAAGTGCCAGCCCGACCAACGCCACACTGATAAAAGCGACAATGAGCGTAAAAGCGGAAGCCTTTGATGACTTTTTAATTTCAGAACCTATATCTTGCATGATTCATTTGTCTATATCCCAAAAGAAATTACTATCTGATCAGTCTCCCTCCATTAAAGTCGAAACGATCCGAAAGAGAAAGCTTCGTAGCAAAATCGAATAAAGTCAGACGACGTATTTTATAATAATTCAGCCAGTAGTTCTGCAAGGCAGAAATGTAGTTGCGCTGCGCCTCCTGCTGCCTGTTGAGCGAAAGCGTCAGACTATTAATATCCGCTTTACCGATAATAAAACGTTGCCTTGTCTCATTATAAGCCAGTATCGCCAGGTCCAGCGCTTCTTCCGCACTGGCAATCAACTGCTGCTGGATATTAAAATCACTCACCGTCATGATGACTTCCTCCTCAATACTGATCTCATCCTGACGTGCCGAAATCTTCACTACATTCAGATTATTCCGTGCCATGTTGTATTTGCCCTTACGAACGCCCCAGTCCAGCAGCGGAATCGATACGCTGACCGCTACCAAGTCCTGCTGCATCGGTTTATGATACACATCTCCGAAGTTTTCTGCCACCTGGTTGAAACCGATACTGGCATTCACGCTGGCATTGAAACGGGATTCCTTCTTTGTTCTGTCCACATTCCGCTCCGCTTCCAGTACATTCTGCTTCAGTTCCAGCAACTGCGGATTATTGCTCCTTCCCCATCTCAAAGCCTCATCCACCGGAATCTCCATCATACTTGGGCGTGAAGGAAGCTCCAGTTCGATCTGGGTATTCTTATCCAGATTCAGAAAAGATGCCAGTGAGAACATTGCCCGTTTCAAGGCGCTTGCCCTATTCTGCAATGTATTCTGTGCATTCACTTTATCCAGCTTTAAAGTCAACAGGTCCGCCTGTGAAATAGCGGCGATCCGGTGCCGTTGCTGTCCGATGCGGTACAAAGTATCCGTAGATGCGAGGTTCTCCTTTGCCAGTTTGTATTCCGCCTGCGCCATCGCCAGCGAAAAGAAATAATTCGTCGCCGTTTCCGAAACCTTTTCCACATTATAAAGAAATTCCTTTTTCACACGCTCGTATTTCAGCGGTTCGATCTTCCGGTCCCATTTGAAAGGATTATACCCGACCAGGCTCTGCGAATAACCGAGCCGTATCGGGACGCTGGTAAACTGCGTCGCACTATTATCCCCGAAATTACGCATATAGGCAAGGTTCGACTCCAGATAGAACGTACCTCCGGTCAGGTCCAGATTTTGACGGACACTTAATCCTCCATAGGCATAATATGACTGTTGCGTACGGTAGACATCCAGGTCCTGTCCCGAATCATAACGTTTCGTGATATCCCGGTTATATTGTGCCGGGGTAAGGTCCATTGTCAGACTCGGCAAACGGTTTGCCCGGTACGTCCGGTATTCCCAATAACCGGACAGATACATATTTTGTGTGCGGAATGACTCCAGCGAACTGTCGTTAGCTAAAGCGATAGTCTGGTTCAAGTCCAGCACCAGACGTTTCTGGGCATATACTGAAGAGAAACATATCCCCGATGCTGCCATCAATACAAAAAGAACGGATGATTTCTTCATAATTCAACATGTTTTTCATTTGGTTTGTGATTCCCGCTTTTTCCCCGATAGATAAACCAGTAAAGCAGCGGTATGATAAAGAGGCTGACCGCCGTACCGATGGACATCGTGCCTATCATGGCGATAGACAACGGCTTTTGCAGTTCCGATCCCATATCCGAGGAGAACAGCAACGGCACCATGGCAAAGATGGTCGTCAGCGAAGTCATGATAATCGGACGCAGACGCCTGCGGCCTGCTTCGTGAATAGCTTCCAGCAAAGGAACGCCTGCCTTGCGCAGTTCATTGATCGCATCCAGTTTCAGAATAGAGTCATTGATTACAATACCACAGGTCACAATCAGACCGATGGCAGACATCAGATTCAGCGTATGCCCGCATATCCAAAGCAAGAGTAAGGCAAATGCCACATCAATCGGGATTTCCGCCAGTACCAGCAACGGCTGCAGAAAACTCTCGAACTGTGCGGCAAGAATGAAATACATCAGCAGCAGTGAGATCAACAGAATCACGACCAGTTCATCCAGCATCTCCTTGTTGGAGAAGATACTGCCGGAGAAGCCCGTATCCCAGTCCCCTGTTTCCTCCGCCACCTGTTTCACTTCACGCATCAGCCGGTTCGCATCCTGCACGCCGTAAAAGTCGAACGGGACATACTCGCCGTTACGTCCGGAAGTAATACTTTTCAAGTCTTCGGCGGGAGCTACGTTGATCAATTCCCGAAGCGGGATAAAATCGACATTCCCACGGTTGTCCGGTTGCGTCTGCACCAGTGTTTCCTGCAACACCTCGTTCACAGTCTTTTCATCCCCGGCAATGTTGATCGGCAAATACTGCTGATAAGAGTGCAGCATCGTCACACTGTTTTCCCGGAAAGCCGTTTTCAGTACCCGATACAGTTCGTTGTAGGAAACACGGTAGAGCAAGAGTTTCTCTTTGCTGATACTCAGATTCAACTGGTTTTCGAAGGCGATACCTGTCGGATTGATTCCGGTTTTTCGTCCCAGTTCCTGTTCAACGCTACGGATTGCTTCCGCTTTGGGGGCTTCCGCTTTATTACGGGTGTAAAATTCCGCCACCACATCCGGTTCACCCGTCACAAAGAGTTTCTCAAATACCGTTTCCGGCGGAGAGAAAGAAATGACAGAGAGCGGATAACGTTCCTTCAGTTTCCGGTATACCGCCTGTTCCAAAGAGGCAATAGCATTGGAAGTCTCCGTACGGAAATAAAGTTCCGCTTCGGAAGAAGACAGTTCCCGTTCCCGATTGAGAATGAAATCCTGTCTGCCGATAGAGGCTGTTTGCTCCAGTACTTCATCTTTCAGTTCCTTGAAAAGTTCATCCACCCGTCGTTTGTTTTCATCCACATGGATATTCTCATTCCATTCTATCCGGGCGATCAGTTCATTTTCCTCGATATCGGGCATCCGTTCTTTGTCTATAAAGAAAAAGAAGAATACGCAAAGCGGAATGGAAATCACACAGAACAGTACACTGAACGTTTTATGGCGAAATACCCAGTCAACACCCGCATCATAGAAGCGGTCCAGCGTGTGATCCTTGATCGGGTTATTAAATTTGAAAGAAAGCCACTTCCATTTCCGGGTGCGGACACCTGTCCGGTAAACCAGCAGATAAAGTACGGGAAGCAGCATGATACCGGTGAGATAAGACACCATCAGTCCTACAGTGACAGAAAAAGCCTGATCAAAGAAAATAGCGCCTGCAATACCGCTCATAAAAATCAGCGGGGCAAAGACAGCAATAGTCGTCAGAGAAGAGCTCAGCATGGGGGTGACCACTTCACTGGTTCCCGTCACACAGGCACGGCGCAAGGAGTATCCCCGTTCACGGTATTGCGATATATTCTCAGTCACAATAATCGAACTGTCAATCATCATTCCCAATGCCAGGATCAATCCGGCAAGAGAAATGATATTGAGAGACATATTGCAAAGGTAGAAAAAGACAAAGCTGATCACGATGGACACCACCATACTGAGTCCGATGACCAGCGGAGACTTTACATCTCCCAGAAACAGAACCGCTACCAGACAAATAAAGAGAAAGCCCAGGGAGAGATTCTGTTGCAGATTAGAGATGGTGTAGTCCAGCAGTTCCGTCTGATTACGGCTGATGCTGAAATCGATCTCCGGGTATACTAACTGAAAATAGGTCATCGTGCCTACCAGCGCCTGCTTCATCTTATCCATGTTCTCATCCGCCTGTTTGATGACGGCAAGGCTCACCGCCCGTTTGCCATTGGACAGGGATACTCCTTTTTCCTTTACAGGTACGACGCTTACTTTGCAGAAGTCTTTTAACTGTACGATGCGGTCGCCCTTACGCAGATAGATATTTTCCACATCCTCCGCCGTACGCAGCAATGTCGAGAATTTAATATTGTATTCATAATACCCGTCGCGCACTGTCATGCTGCCCGGTTCCACATTATTCTGCGCAAGTGCCGTTTCCACATCCTGGATGGAAAGTCCCAGAACTGCAAGTTTATTTTTATCCGGTACAATCTGTAGTTGCCGTTCCACCAAGCCGGTGACATCCACCATTGCCACTTCTGTCAGTTGCTCAATACGGCGTTTAATAACATTTTCGGCAAACTCACATAAATCAAGAAATGCCCGTTCGTCGGTTTGCCCGTAAGCACTGTCATTCTTTAAAGTGAGGTTAAGGTAAAATACCGGAATATCAGTAGCGCTTGCCTTCACTACTTTAGGGCGTTCAGCATCCTTAGGCAGGTAGTTCATGGCAGCATCGATCTTCTCGTTCACCTCTATAAAAGCCAGGTCGGTATTCGTGCCAAAATCAAAACTCAGGCGGATAAGCCCTGCCCCATCCCGCGCTTCGCTGTCCATGTCTTTCAGGCGTGCCACTTGAATCAACTGTTGCCGCAACGGTTTTACCACAGTATTCTCCAACTCACGGGCTGAAGTATTCTGTGCCGAGATTTGTACTGTAATCTCCGGAATGGCAATGTCCGGCAACAAAGATACCGGCAACGTGAAATACGTCACCAGACCGACAATAAAACACGCGGTAAACGCCATTAATACGGCAATGGGCCGATGTACCAGAAACTTAACCATCCCCCTTTAATTATTAATTTTTAATTATCACCGGTGCCTCATGAGCCAGGTTTACATTACCCGTCACAATCACCACGTCTCCTTCATGCACTTCATCCTCCACAATGGTATAATTCTCTGAATTCTCCAATACTGTCTGTACGTAATTCCATTTGGCTTTATTATCTTTCAACGTGAAGACCACTTGCTTACCGGAACGCAGCACCACGGAACTCTTAGGAATGACCAACTGTTCGCCAAGCGAGCGATGCACATTCACCCGAATATTCATGCCATTAAACAGTTTGCCCTGTCCGCTGACAATGGCTTTCACCTTTACCATACCCTTGTCGTCCACCAGAGGATTTATTTCTGAGATACGCCCTTCATATTTTGCAGCAGGATCGGCATAAGGAGTCACAACGACCTTATCTCCACTCTTAATAAGGGGAAGTTCACTCTCCAATACAGTAAAATCCGCTTCCATGCCCTGTGTCCCGATAATGGAACAGAAAGTATCGGAAGTGTTTGCTGCATTGTATGGCTTAGAAAAGAGATTGGCCACCACTCCATCGAAAGGAGCAACCAACGTAGCATGCTCTTCTTCATATTTAGCCAGTTCGTATTGGGAAAGGGTTTGATCATAACCGCTCTTCACTCTTGCCAACTGCATAATATCGTCGGGCACCTTGGCTGTATCATCTGCCGCATAACCCTGACCGATCAATACATCCTGCAATTCTAATTTCGCTTTCTCCAAAGCATCCTTGGTTTGGGCGGTCTTATTCTTCAAACGGAATTTATCCAGTTCCGCCAGTTTTTGTCCTTTATGTACCCGGTCACCGTTTTTCACATAAATCTGTGCCACGATCCCCGAACTTTCAAAACGCAAATCTGCCATTCCTCCAGCTACTACCTTACCGTTGCTTACCAGTTCATGGTTGAAGGTTTGCCGTTTTAAAGTCATCACGGTCACTTCATTTTTCTCATCCGGCAGCACGGTTGCCACTCCTTCGTCGGCTGCTTCTTCTTTTTTTGCACCGGAGCATGCTGCCAGTACAAATAGTGCCAGGCAGAGCAAAAGCCGATAGTTCTGTGTCTTTATCATTCGATATTAGTTTTTCCGTTTACACTTAATGTATGCAAAATTAGTCGTTTTTCGATTATAAGTCATTATAGATATGTGGACAAAAACAGATTTCTTTTAAAGCATTATTTTTCTAATTATCAAAGAAATACATTTTTGCCCACCCCAAAAGGGGTGGACAAGAATACATGCCATTTTTTATTTGGGTACTGTAATAGCTACTATCGGATTAGAATCATCCGTCAATTCTTTCAATACTGAGAGCTTGTCATTTTCCGCAGCTTCAGGATTTTCTTCCAGCCATTCCAGTACAGTTCCGGAGTCTATAATCATTCCATATTCTCCCTTCATACTACATGCTTTAGGACGAAAAGCCATAAATCCGTTCAGGTCATCCGTTATGCCATCTGCTTCGGCATACATACGGGTGGTCTTTGCTTTCCGGTCATAAATGCCATTGAATGTCTTGGGATCTGAATATAGTCCCTGAATACACTGGAAGAAGACATTGTCTTTTGTTTCAAAGATACAGCCTACCAACAAGCGATTTTCGTTATCTTTAGAATCGGTACGCGCCTCTGCTCCCCAATGCCATTTACCGGTAGCGAATGCAATATAAGGAACCAGACCATTCCTCCCCACAGTATAGATCGTATCGTTAAAACTCTCTTTAAACCGTACTTCTCCATCACTCTTCCATAAGAAAGGAATACCTGTAATACTTGCCGAATTTTCCCCATCTTTAAAGTTACTCAAAACAATACCCGCATTGCCTTGCTTGATCACACTGATGCTGGCAATATCCTGCACGCCCTTTTCCGGCAATACCGGAAACAGACTGGGAACCGTATCTACCTGTTCGCCCGCTTCGTTGAAAAACAATAATGAACGGGCATTGTATCCCATAGCCAGATTATTATAATGTCCGATCACCAATGAATCTGTAAAACAAAAATCTCCCGGTGAGGCCGGAGGGGTAGGAATAGTCAGTTTACCGCGATACTTTCCCTGCATATCATACTTTTGCAAGGTAGCAGGGCGACGCATAAAGTAAAGCAGTCCGTCCACATCATTATACGTAGGTGCCGGTCCTGAATATGCTTCCGGATCTTCTCCCACATGACCAACCTTAGTTAAGAACTTGCCTGTTTCCTTATCAAACAAGAAACAGTTTTTTCCTGAAACAACTGCAATCTGTTTATCCAGCAACAGAATATTCGGATTCCCACCTATCAGGCATGAATCAGTGGTTTCCAACAAAACATAACGCACATCGCTTCCCAATTCCGAAAGTTTCAACTCGGCAGGCTTTTCCATAGCACCTGCCACATCAATCGAGCATAATCCATCTGCAGAGGATTGCGGAGTACCGGTACAAGCAGCCATCAGACAAACCAGACCTGTGGCGTATAACCATCCTTTTCTCATAATTCTTAGTGTGTTTTCAGATTCAACATTTATAACATCTCCGCAAATAAACTAATATTTTTAGTTTTAAAACTAAATTTTATCGTTAAAGAACTAAAAAGCCCAATTAAAAGAGGGATTCACAAGGAATGGGCACTACTTCTTTATAAAAAACAGAGGCACACACCCCACTGCATAACAAACGATATCCCACCACGAAAATGACGTACCTAATACGACCTTTGCTAACGTACAATCTTGTAATCCCAACACAGTAATAATCTGAAAGTACTGGAACGCTTCAATGCAACAAGCAAACAGGAATATCCATAACGGTAGTCCGCGCAAAGGTTCAGTGATAAATATACGCGCAAAACAGTATATCAGTATCACTACCAATACATCACCCATATAGGGACGTATAAAGGCATCTCGGACAAAAAGAGCTATTAGCGTTTCAACAATAAACAGTCCGATAAAACAGATGGCATAAAACCAACGGCTGCCAATAAATGTAGTATTCTTAGTATTCATAAATTCTTTTGTCGTAATAATGCCTGTAAAAATATCATTTATTTTCATACAACTTATATTTTCAGATGAGAAATGTGAATGAAATTCTATAGTATGAACAATATCTGAGACATACTTGCTCCATACATTTCCCACTCAGGGGTACCTCTACATGGAGAAAATACGGTCTTAATATGGAGCAGGTATGTCTCAAGTATAGAGAGGGATAAATGATATACCGGAAAAATAAATCTTCCGGTAAATTCAGAATAACTAAGCAAAATGCTGCAATTGAACGCAAAAATCACAGAAATAGTGATAAGAGTGCTTCTTTTCCATACCTTCACACCCTAAACAAAAACAATAATTTAAAAAGGAAACATTATGGGAACTATCAAAAAAGGCATCCTCGGAGGTGTCTCCGGGAAAGTAGGAACAATAGTAGGTGTTCACTGGAAATCAAGCTATTATATACGTGCACATGCTGCCAAAGTCAGCAACCCGCGCACACCCAAACAACAGGAACAACGGGGAAAGTTTGCGACGGTATTCGGTTTTCTGAAGACAATCAAACCTTTCATACGCATCGGTTATAAAGAATTTACAGAAGAAAAATCAGCGTATAACGCCGCTATGTCCTATATGCTGAAGAAGGTAGTGATAAATAGCGAAAAGGAAATTACGATTGACTTCAACCGTGTACTGGTATCTACAGGAAGCCTCATGCCGGTGTTCGAAGGTACGGCTACGGCATCAGAAGGCAAAATATTTTTTAACTGGAAGGATAATAGCGGCATGGGCAATGCAGAAGACACAGACATAACTATGGTTCTGGCGTACAACAAAGACAAAGGAATGGCTGTCTATGACACCGAAGCCGGTTCTCGCCAGGACGAAGCTGCCGAACTAATGATTCCTGATGAATGGCAAGATGATGAACTGATAGCTTATCTCAGTTTTCGTAGTGCTGATGGTAGCAGCGTGGCAAATAGTGTGCGTATGACAATACTATCTTGATAAAAGTGTGTTCTCAAAGCATTTTTATCTTGATAAAAGTGTAATCACAAAGTCTATGCCCCCTACAAACGAATACAAAGCGCTCCCCTCTCTTTCAAAGAAATATAAGGAATAGCCAAACGGGAGCAATCCTCTCTAAGGATGTCACTGCGATAATCAGAAAGGGAAGTATCCAGAATAACAGTCCGGATACGGAACAAGGTAGTTAGTTCTTCGATGCGCCCTTTATAACCTTTAGAAATATACAGATAATCAATAGTTAAAGGACGACTCGAAATTTTATGCCGCCAGCGGGCATCGTGAAGCAAACAAATCCGCTTGCCGGCATAAGAAACAATATGGTTATGGAACGCCAAAACAGAGGTAGCATAATCACCGGTCAATACTTCGGGAGCGGAAAGACGCTGATGATTCCAGTTCGGAGAAAGCGCACGATACAAACGGGATACATCCGGCAAGCTATCGGCACAGGCCAACCAGGACTTCCCATTAGCGGCAAGGCAATGAACAGCAGGACAGTTACGCACGTTATAAAAGGTAATACTGCACTGAGGAACAGACAAACTAACCGAAACTGTATGATAAGTAGTAAGAAGAAGTAAACAACACAAAGAAAAATAGATGCTACGGGAAGTACGAAGAGAAAAACTCCTGAACAGAGACAAAAGAAAAATATAAAACAGCATTATTTCCCAACATTCCGTCCAGAGTCCATCAATGGAAGACACGGGAAATTGTTCTATACGGCGTAGAACATGATTCTGGCTACTTAGTAATATATTGACAACAGATGCAAATCCTTGTTGTAGAAAAGGGAAAGGAGTCAGAATAAGCATAAAAACAGCAGAATATAAAATCAACGTTACCATAGGAATTACCCACAAGTTCGTTAGCAGAAAATGAGTTGAGAAACGGGAGAAATAAAGAATAACCAAAGGAGCCGTACCAATTTGCGCAGCAATAGAAACTGTCAACAGGCCCCAAATGTAACGAGAAATACGATGTCGTACGGAAAGTAAAATATAAAGTTTGGGTTGAATGAGTAAGATAGAAGCTACTGCAACAAAAGATAATTGAAAACCGACATCAAACAGCCAAAGCGGATTATAAAGCAGCATCAGAAAAGCAGTAGCAGCCAGAGTATTCAGTGTTAACGGTTTCTCCGGTTGCAGACTGGATATCGCTAATAAAGAAAACATGATAACAGAACGTACTACAGAAGAAGACAGTCCCGTTAGGAAGGCAAATCCCCATAAAAAAAGAATAATCAGAAAAAGCCCGAAAGGCTTAAAGTAACTCCACCGCTTCCAAATAAGAGACAAAAGAAAAAAGAGTAAAGCATACAAAAAACCGATATGGAGCCCCGAAAGAGCCAGCACATGACTGGCACCTGTTATAGAATAAGTCTCCCGGATGTCTTCACTCAGGTTTTCTTTGTCGCCAACCGTGAGAGCGGAAAGTACAGCCAGATTATCGCCCTGAAAGCCTAAACGACGATAAAGCCCCAACACTTTTTCCTGATAATCCGAAGCTATCTGGCGGAGAGTACGAGAAGCATCATGCCCCACTATCCGCCAATGTCCGGCAGGGATATAAGCCGTACCAGTACCACCTTTACGGACAAGATAACGTATATAATCGAATTCATCAGGATTGCCATTATTAACCGGGGAAGTAAGTCGGGTGCGCACCCACAATCTATCTCCCCGGCTCAATGAAGCAGTAATAGAATCTTTCGGGAAATAGAACAAGAAAGTATGCTCACGATCACTTCTTTGCACAGCCCCTTTTTCCACTCTCCCTTCTAACTGAACCCGACATAAAAGACTTTTTTCCTTCATTTCCGGTTGTTCACTGATAACTGCCTGGTAAACTGCTGCATCACCTGAAAAAGGGAAATCCACACGATGCAAACGCTTCCCTGATATGCCGGCACCCAAACCAAAGCAACAAAGAAATACAGAAAGACCATACAACCAATGAATTCGATATTTACCGGAAAGAAAATAAACGAGAAAGAGTAAAAGGAAACCTACCAAACAAATCCAGACAGGAGAAAACGTGGAAAACAAATAAGATGTCTCTTCGGGAATATTTAAGGAAAGCTCTGCGCGCTGTCGGAAGAAGTATGCATCTCCGCATATAATACCCCCTGTCAACGGCATCAAAAGTCGTAAGAAAGGATGCCGTTGCAGGATGTTGTTTATCAACTGAATGTAAAGTTAGAGTTCTTTTAACGAATGTATCATGCCTTCGGGATCAGGAGCTGCAAATACGGCACTACCTGCAACCAATGCATCTGCACCGGCAGCTATCAAACGTGCACCTGTCTCCAAATTCACGCCACCATCCACTTCTATCAATGCTTTCGAACCGGTACTGTCTATCAAAGCACGCAATTCCCGTACTTTCTCAACTGTATGTTCGATAAATTTCTGTCCGCCAAAGCCGGGATTTACACTCATTAGCAACACCATATATACATCCTGGATAATATCCTTCAGCATAGCTACAGGAGTAGCAGGATTCAGCGTGACAGCTGGTTGCATACCGGCCTCACGTATTTGTTGCACTACCCGGTGCAGGTGCGGACATGCTTCAAAATGCACGTTCATGGTGTGTGCCCCCAACGCTTTCACTTCATGAATGAATTTCTCGGGTTGTACTATCATCAGATGTACATCCAAAGGCTTCTTTGAAATCTTTGCTACGTACTTCAATACGGGAAAACCGAAAGATATATTGGGAACGAACACACCGTCCATAACATCAATATGTACCCAGTCGGCTTCACTGCGGTTCAGCATTTCCAGGTCCTTTGCCAGATAAGCGAAATCTGCGGACAGGATTGAAGGAGCTATGATTGGTTTCATAATACACTACATTTTACAGATTATATATAGATATAACGTACAAATGTAGACAAAAGATTTCATTCATCCTAATATTATCCCCTGCAAGCCTTGCGGAAGCTGAGTTACAATCCGGTAATTGCGGGCCAGACTACGAAGAAAATCCAAAGTTTTCTCAGAAGGCTGCGGACGTTCACCGGATATTGTACCACCGGATGTACGCGGTTTTACGGATGAAGAAGAAAAGGAAGGAGGAGTTTTTTTATCCATAG
>ENA-ORMJ01001188-ORMJ01001188.1-human-gut-metagenome-genome-assembly--contig:-NODE-1188-length-16588-cov-3.474808_pt1 | contig 16588 bp, 8 predicted proteins | sample MGYA00242100_ERZ508989 | MGnify/ENA primary metagenome ERZ508989 (study PRJEB26280, sample SAMEA2531403) | human gut metagenome | biome: human gut; feature: human-associated habitat; material: faeces...
TATAATGATTGGCAGGGTAAGATTTGTTATACTTTTAAATAGTTGCTGATATACCAGGAGGAAAAGAGCTATTTTTATGCGCATTTTTAAACGAATCATCCCTATGCGATACCCTCGGATATGCTTGTGTGCCATTTTTGTATGCTTGTTGTCTTGTGTCGAGACAATTACAGGACAAGAGACTGTTGATCTGAAATCACTTGCCGATAGTGTGCGGAAAGCTAATGGCAAGCCGAATTTTCTACCTTTGGGCATGCACTTTCTGGAACTGGCAAAAGAACGGAAAGATACGGCAAATATCAGTGATGCTTATGCCATCATTACAAATCATTATTATGAGTTGGGTGATACGGATAGCCTGCGTCTGATGACTTATGAATATATGGATTGGGCGGACCGTTGTCATCGCAATACGGATCGCTACCAGGCATGGAGGCAATATATTCAGCGGATGACTGAAAAGGGCATGCAGGAAGAGGCGATGAAAGAGACAGAATTGCTATGTAAAGATGCTGAACAGAGGAAAGATAAATATGGCATGGCATCCGGGGAGATGTGTATAGGCTATAACCACCGTGTGTTTGGGCAGAATATAAAGCTCTGTATTGAATATTATGATAATGCCTTAAAACATTTTGAGGAAGGAAAATACTACCGTGACGCTTACGTCGTTTCTCTTAATATCATTCAAACTCATCTGGCACGTCAGTCGTATAATGAGGCTTTGCCTTATTTGGATCGTTTGGAACAGTTGGGAAAAACAATAGAAGAGAAAAAAATATCTATAGGAGAAGCGCTATACATGCGTTTTTATCAGTTTCGTGTTATCGCTGTCTTAGGGGTGAAAGGAGCGAAGGCAGCGGAACCTTACATCCGTGAGACGAATGCTTATTACCTCAAACATAAAGAAGACATTTCACAAGAAGGATGGTTCGGTTACAAAATAATGTGTAACCAGATTCTGGGAGATATAAGTAATGCTGTGGTTTATATGGATTCTTTAATTGATTACCAACGTTCGATCGGTAATTATTACCCTGGAAATTATAGGCAGAAAGCCATTATGCTGGAACAAGTAGGTCACTATAAGGAGGCATGCCGTGCTTTTGCAGAATACTCTCAATTGAATGATTCTGTACGTACGGCAGAAATGGATGAACAACTGAACAAATACACTGCCCAGTTTGAAGTGGACCGCCTGAAGATGGAAAAATTGGAATTGAGTGAAAGAATGAGTCGTGAACGGCTTATTACGGTATCTATTGCCGGTTGCCTGATATTTATATTACTTCTGCTGGTTACTTACCTCTATGTTCGCACTTTATCTATGAACCGGAAATTGGATGTTGCCCGTAAAGAATTGCAGAAGATGAGCCGTATCAAGAGTTCATTCATCCAACATGTTACGCATGAGTTGCGTACACCGCTTAATTCTGTAGTGGGCTTTTCTGCTTTGCTTGCCGAGGAAGGGCTGGATGTGGAAGATGCTCGTGAATACTCTGGTCAGGTGGAGAAGAATAGTGCTTATTTGCTGGGATTGATTGATAATATTATTGATATAGCTGACATGGACTCTCAGACGGCAGATATGCCTAAAGAAGTTGTGGATGTCAACGCTTGCTGTCTTGAATGTATAGATGAATTTGGAGGCAAACAAAATGACGGTGTGGAATTGCAGTGGATTCCGTCTCCTGATGATCCTGTAATCCTGACTGTGCGTGCCTGGATGAAGCGTGTCCTGTCTTTGTTGATGGACAATGCCGAGAAGTTTACCGAACAAGGAGTCATTCGTCTACTGTGTGAGGAAGATAAAGCGAATAGTATCATTCGTTTTATTATAGAGGATACAGGTATAGGTATCGACCCGCAATATCAGGATACTATTTTCGAGCGTTTTTTTAAAATAGATACCTTTAGGCCTGGTACAGGATTGGGACTTTCCATAGCCCGCCAGGTAATGGACATTGTTGATGGCAAAATTTATCTGGATACATCTTACACAGGCGGTACCCGTATGGTAGTAGAATGGCCTGCATAATTAATAAACAACCCTTAATCAGATTTATAAAGAATGAAAGTAAAAACTCTTTTGTGCATATGCGCCCTGCTCTTTTCTTTAGCAGTGGCGGCACAATCTCCGCAACCCGAAAGATATCCCAAACGTGAATTTCGCGCAGCCTGGATTCAGGCTGTCAACGGACAGTTTCGTGGAATTCCTACCGAGAAGTTAAAACAAACCTTGATTAACCAGTTGAATTCTTTGCAAGAGGCAGGTATCAATGCAATCATTTTCCAGGTACGTCCTGAGGCTGATGCTCTTTATGCCTCCAAACTGGAACCGTGGAGCCGTTTTCTGACCGGTGTACAGGGAAAAGCTCCTAATCCTTATTGGGACCCTATGGAGTTTATGATTGAAGAATGTCATAAACGAGGCATGGAATTTCATGCGTGGATCAACCCCTATCGCGTGAAGACCTCGCTAAAGAATGAATTGGCTCCGAATCATGTTTATAATATCCATCCCGAGTGGTTTGTGACCTATGGTGACCAATTGTATTTTGATCCGGCATTACCGGAAAGCCGTCGTCATATCTGTATGGTGGTAATGGATATTGTTTCCCGCTATGATGTGGATGCTATCCATATGGATGATTATTTCTATCCTTATCCTAAACCGGGAGTGGACTTTCCGGATGATGCCAGCTTTGCCCGTTACGGTGGTGGCTTTTCCAATAAAGCAGACTGGCGGCGCAGCAATGTCAATGTGTTGATAAAGAAAATACATGAGACGGTACGCGAGGTGAAACCCTGGGTTAAATTTGGTGTATCTCCTTTCGGTATCTATCGTAATGAGAAGAGTGATCCGCTGGGTAGCAAGACCAATGGATTACAGAACTATGATGACCTTTATGCCGATGTGCTTCTTTGGGCTCGTGAAGGCTGGGTGGACTATAACATTCCGCAAATATATTGGCATATTGGCCATCCGGCAGCTGATTATGAAACATTGGTGAAATGGTGGGCAAAGCATACGGAGAACCGTCCTTTGTTTATCGGGCAATCAGTGATGAATACAGTACAGAATGCTGATCCGCAAAACCCCTCTATGAACCAACTTCCCCGCAAGATGGCATTGCAGCGTGCTTATCAGACAATTGGCGGAAGCTGTCAGTGGCCTGCCAGCGCAGTGGTAGAAAATGCGGGGAAATATCGCGATGCTTTGATTGCTGAATATCATAAATATCCTGCTTTACCGCCGGTATTCGATTTCATGGATAATGAAGCACCTGACAAAGTGCGTAAGGTAAAACCAGTGTGGACAGCAGATGGGTATCTTTTGTTCTGGACAGCCCCGAAGTACAAAGATGAAATGAACCGTGCTGTTCAATATGTGATTTACCGCTTCGGTGCAAAAGAGAAAGTGGATATCAGTGATCCTTCCCATATCGTAGCTATTACGCGCGATAATTTTTATAAATTGCCGTATGAGAATGGGAAAACAAAATATCGTTATGTGGTGACGGCACTCGACCGACTGCATAATGAATCGAAAACAGTTGCAAAAAAGGTGAAGCTATAAGCTTCACCTTTTTTATTGATATAATATAAGCCCTGCTATTCCGCAAGCTACAATCATTAGTATAGGATTGATTTTATATTTCCTGGTTCCTACAAAGGCTACTAGGAAAATGAGGCAGCTAATAATAAACGAATACATATCTTCTTTAGGTGAACTGAAGTTTTCTGCGTTCATCAAGACCAATGCTGCTGATGCCAGCAATCCGACCACTGCTGGACGCAATCCACTGAATACGGCTTTCTGATATTTCAGGAAGAATTTACTGATGGCTAACATCAATATGAATGAGGGAAGCACCACTGCAAGAGTGGCAATGATAGAGCCCCATACACTTCCGGTAGCTGTGAAACCTACATACGTTGCCGAATTGATTCCGATAGGTCCAGGCGTCATTTGACTGATAGCCACAATATCCGTAAATTCTTGTGATGTCAACCAGCCATAGCGGGTGACCACTTCACCCTGTATCATAGAAAGCATGGCATATCCGCCACCAAAGCCAAACAAACCGATTTTGAAGAATGTATAGAATAACTGTAAATAAAGCATGGGAGAATTATGATTTATAATTTATGATTTATGATACGCAGCCAATTTTCAACTTTCAACTTTCGGACGACGCAATCGTCCGTACAAGTATCCTCCCACACCGGCAATGATAATTACCCAAATAGGGGAGAAGTTCAGTAACCAGATGACCAATGCTGACACGACGGGTATCCAGATATTGTATCGGTTTACCTTGGCTGATTTTGCCATACTGAATGTAGGAGCGGCGATCAATGCAACCACTGCCGGACGAATACCTTTAAAGATACGTTCAACAATGACATTGTCTTTGAAGTTATGGAAGAATAACGCAATGGCAAGAATTATGAAGAATGACGGTAATATAGTACCTAAAGTGGTAACTATACTTCCGCGAATTCCCCTTAGCTTATATCCGATGAAAATAGAAATGTTGACTGCAAGAATGCCGGGGGTTGATTGGGAAATAGCAAGTAAGTCAATGAAATCGTCTTTGGCAATCCATTTCCGTTTATCTACAATCTCTTCTTCTATCAATGGCACCATAGCATAGCCGCCTCCTATAGTAAAGAGTCCTATCTTAGAAAAGAGGCCGAATGCCTCGAAGTAAATATTCATGTTATTATATCATCTTACCATTATTATCTTCTTCTTTCTGTTTCGCATATTGGCTTGGGCTGACGTTAAAATGCTTTTTAAATACTTCACGGAAGTACTTTGCATCACTAAATCCCGTCATTTCGGCAACCTCAGTTATACTGTGTTGTTGCTCTTTCAGTAACTGGGCGGCACGTTTCAGGCGTATCAGTCGGATATAATCTGCCGGGGCTTGGTCAGTCAGAGCTTTTATTTTGTTATAAAAGCTGGTGCGACTCATATTCAGTAAGTTACAGAGTACGTCAACTGTAAAGGAACTATTATCCATATTGTCTTCCACACTCTTCTTGACAGTAGAAATAAATTTCCAGTCAATATCGGTGGAACAGTTGATGCAAGCTGTGTCACTCTCTTCATCGTTCAGTTCCAGATTGGCATATTTATGGCGTAATAAGGAACGGTTAGTAAGGATATTAGCTATCGTAGCACGAAGAATTCCAATATTAAATGGTTTCACGATGTATTCGTCTGCTCCTGTCTTCAATCCTTCAATGATATTTCTATCATTATTCAGTGCTGTAAGTAATATGATAGGGATATGTGATGTTTCAATATCATTCTTCAACTTGTGACACAATTCATCTCCACGCATTTCGGGCATCATGATATCCGAAATGATCATATTAGGCATGTATTCTTTAACGATGTCAAGTGCCTGCTTACCGTCACTGCATACTTGTATGGTATAATCATCCGACAGTGTATTGCGCAAATACTCTCTCAGTTCGTCATTATCCTCTACGATTAAGATTTTAGGGAGATCGTCGTTCTGTTGTTGTCTCTGTCTGGCAGTATCGTAAACAGTACTTAAAGAAATATTCTTAGGTACACCTGATTCTGCATAAACCACTTTCTCACTTCCCGGTTTCGGACTGTGAACGGCTTTGCGATAATATTTTTCTTTTTTCGGGAATATAACCTTAATGCAGGAACCTTTACCCTCCGTACTGCTGAAGTTAATTTTACCTTTATGCAGACGGACGAGCTTCCATACTAATAGCAGGCCGATACCACTGCCTGTAACCTTTGAGTTTATGGCATTACTACCCCGAAAATGCATTCTGAAGAGCTTTTTTTGTTCGGAAGCCGGAATGCCGATACCCGTATCCTTTACTTCAACGCTCCAGTTATCTTCAGTTTCAGCTGTAAAAATATGTACGCTACCACCTTCCGGTGTATATTTCAAAGCATTGGAAATCAAATTCTTCAGAATAGAGTCCATTTTATCTTTGTCGAGCCAGACATTCATATAGCGGAAGTTGCTTTCGTATGTCAGGCTGACACGTTTGACATCTGCATAAGCCCGGAAAGCATTGATCATTTCTTCCATATATGTACTCAGTTCGTATTCTGATACATACAAAGCACTGGAATAAGTATCTGCACGTTCAAAGTTGATTAGGTTAGTCGTAAGACGCAGCAGGGCATTCACATTTCGTATGGCAGTATTCATATTACTACGTCCGCCTGGTGTCAGATCTTCCTTTTCGCTGAGTTCTTCCAAAGGAGCTTTGATCAATGTTAACGGAGTACGGATATCGTGCGCTGTATTGATAAAGAAGCGTATCTTTTCATCCGAAGTTTTTCGTTGTTTACGTAAGATGATGACACGTAAAGTTATAGTAACAATTGCTGCAATAACAAGAGCATAAAGTAATAAAGCCCAGATGCTGAGCCATATTGGTTGTTCTATCATAATATCCATGTCACGTTCTTCAAGAACGATTCGCCTGTCTTCACTGGAAATGGCACGTACCCGTAGTGTATACTTTCCGGGATTTAGGTTAGTGAATCGGATCAAACAGTCTTTTTCAGGACGGCTCCATCCGTCATAAAAGCCTTCCAATTTCCAGGAATACAAAATCAGAGACGGGTAATCATAGTTAATGGAAGATATTCGCAAAGAGAATATATTCTGATTATATTTTAGTTTCAATACTTTGGTTTCATCTATGTCAACCTCCAGCGGTGAGCCTTCGTCACCAGGGTAAACGGTCTGATAGAATACACGTAAATCGCTGAATATCATTTGAAATTTGTAATTTCGTGGAATCATCATGTCTTTATGAAATTCTATAGCTCCGTCCGTACTTCCGAGAATGAAGTTTCCATTCTTCCGCAATACACCTGATGCAGAATTGAAATGGTCACTTTTCAATCCTTGCTCCTTAGTCCAGTTATGGAATACTTTTTCACTTGGATAGTAACTTGTAAGACTGTTTTCGGTACTCAACAGAATACTTTGGTCTTCATCTGAAAGAATCGTATATATATTGTTGGAAATCAAAGGGCAATTATCTTTATGAAAGTGCTCGAACGATTTGTTCTCATAATCATAAATGAGTAGTCCGGAATTACTGGTTCCTATATATAGCAAACCGTTGTCCGATTGGTAAAGTGCATTGATATAAAAAGATTCTATCGGCATTGATATATATTGAAATTCACCGCTCTCTTTATCTAATAAATACAGACCTGTGGCAGTACCTATCCACATATGTTTCTCGTCCTTTTCTATAATGTCCGTAATGCCGTTCAGTCCCGGATATGCACGTATGTTCTTACGTGAAATATCAATTTGTTTTAGATTGTAATAGCCGCCGGACCAGATGTTGCCGGCAGAATCTTTCATAATAGAACGTATATATTTGTCTGGGCGGATATCACTGTCACTAAATGTAGAAGGAGTGAAGAATTCCGCTTTCATTTGTTTTTTGTTGATTTGATAAATGCCTGAACTGTATCCGCCTGCCCAAATAATACCCGGTGAAATCTCACATAAAGAAATAAAAACATGATTCTTAGTAACATTCCCATTATCGAATACGCTGAGGAACGAGTACCATTGCTTGGTTTGAGTGGAGTACAGGCTGATACCGTTGTTGGTAGCGAACCATAAGTCACCCTCGTGATCTTCAATGATCGCATTTACCTGATCATTAACAAGTGATTGCCTATTGCCAATGGAATGTTTAATCCATTGATAACTGGCGTATTGATTATTGCGTACCGTGATGCCGATAGGATAATTAGCCATCCAGATACGGTCACCATCAACATAGAGATCATAGATACTGTTGCCGTTCATGGCGTTATAACTGTTATAGTCCGCTACAATGTAAGGATCGCACTTGTAGCTATCCACATTCATTTTATATACGCCTGCACCATCAGTGGCTATCAATATTTCCTTATCGTTGAAAGCTTTTATACGGGTAATACTGACATCTTCCAAACCGGCATTGAGCTTGATAGCTTGATGGATGTTCATGTCGTACAAATAAAGACCTTTTTGGAAGGTACCGATAAAGAGTTTACGACTTTCTTTATGAAAATATAGTTCGTTGACTTGCATTTTCAGGTTATCCAGCCAATGACAAGGAGAAAGATTGAGAACGTTGTCTTTTAATTCGGCATGATGTATACCGACATCCGTACCGATGAAGTAATGTTCAGAATCAATCTGTTCGATATCCGTGATACTTTCACCAATATGATTTTTGATAACGCTGGTTTTGCCGGTGTCGACATCATAGAGGTATAGCGCTTCTTCATTGCAGAGCCATACAATGTTATTACTGTCGATAAAGCCGTAACTTACAGGAGTCGGATTTCCTTTTACCACTTCATCCGGTAATTTGTATACTAACTGGAAGCGGTCATGTTTGGCATCATAGCGGAATACTCTTCCTTTCTTACCTATTTCCCAAAGTGTTCCATCCGTGCCAACATAGAGCCAACTCAGATTTAACATAGAATTGACCTCTATTTCACTGTCTATAAGCCGGTATTGCTTGAAGTTTTTTCCGTCATAGCGGTCGATGCCATTATGCGTAAGAAACCACATATAACCTTTTGGCCCTTTCTGGATGGCGTATACCCTACGGTTACTTAAGCCATCTTCTACGCCGAGATATTTATATGTTTGGGCGATGCATAGGGCAGAAAAATATGTGAATACAAAGAAAAGGACGAGTTTTCTCATAACAGTTACGGTCGTTTGTTGTTGGAAGCTTTTGTGAAATTAACGCAAAAATATGCATTTTGTTTGATAAAAGCAAAACGAATGTAGAAGAATAGTGTCCGATACCTCGTATTGTTTAGACGAAAACAGGCGCAAGTTGTATATTATAACCTGCGCCTGTACATCACTTATAAATTGTAGTCAGAACTACTTTGTCTTTTCTTCTACCCATTTACGTGCATTGACGAAGGCTTCCATCCATGGAGTAATTTGATCACTGTGCAGGCGGTCGGCAGGATAACAACCGTTCTGCCATGGGAATATGGAACGCTCCAAGTGAGGCATGATAGCCAAATGACGTCCGTCGGAACTTGCTATTGCAGCAATGGAGTAGTCCGAACCATTCGGATTGGCAGGATATTCATCATAACTATATTTAGCCACTACGTTGTATTTATCTTCATCGTAAGGCAAAGAGAATTTACCTTCTCCATGGGCTACCCAGATACCGAGTTTGCTTCCGCTTAGCGAACCGAACATTACACTGCGGTTTGTAGGAATAGTAAGTCCCAGGAATCTGGATTCGAATTTATGAGATTCGTTGTGAAGCATCTTGCCATTCTTCTTGTGTTCCGGGTTAATGAGGTTCAGTTCCATCATCAACTGACAGCCATTACAAACACCCAGTGAAAGTGTATCTTCACGAGCGTAATATTTGTCGAGAGCTTCTTTAGCTTTCGGGTTGAAGAGGAAAGCACCTGCCCAACCTTTGGCAGAACCCAGTACGTCGGAGTTGGAGAAACCACCGCAGTAAACAATCATGTTCACATCTTCCAGTGTCTCGCGTCCGCTGATAAGGTCGGTCATTGTAACGTCTTTCACATCGAATCCTGCCAGATACAGTGAGTAGGCCATTTCGCGTTCGCCATTCGTACCCTTCTCGCGGATAATTGCTGCACGGATACCTGTCGGGGTACGACGGTCCGGATCAATACCGTATTGAGAGAGTTTACCTTTGAAATCAGGCATGAAAGCGAATTCCATAGGCTGCATCTTATAGTTTTCGAAGCGTTTTTTAGCGCAGCCGTTCATAGATTGTTTGCGGTCGAGTAGGTAAGAAGTAGAATACCATACATCACGCATATAATCGATACCGAACTGGTAAGTAGCATCATCTTTGGATACGAGGATGTGGCGTTCGTCAGTCGGCTTACCGATTTTCACATAACCCACACCGGCATCTTCCAATATCTGTTTAACCTCTTCTTTGTGCTTGTCGCTTACCTGGATCACGATACCCGGATTCTCGGAAAACAAAATTTTCACAAGATCGTGTTCTTTCATTTTGTCGAGGTTGATCTCCATACCACCTTCTACATTAGCAAAACACATTTCAAGCAGAGTTGTAATCAAACCTCCGGCAGAAATATCATGTCCGGCAAGAATCAATCCTTTGTTTACCAACTCCTGAACAGCAAGGAAAGCATCGCGGAAATATTCGGCATCTTGTACGGTAGGTACTTCGTCACCTACTTTGCCCAATGACTGTGCAAAAGCCGAACCACCCAGTTTCAATGTATCGAAACTGAAATCAATATGATAAATGGTTGTCTTTTCGTTGTTTACCAGTACAGGAGAAACAACTTTCTTCACGTCGGATACTTCACCGCCTGCCGAAACAATAACGGTTCCCGGAGCAATCACCTTGCTACCGTCGGGATATTTCTGAGTCATGGAGAGAGAGTCTTTTCCGGTAGGCACGTTGATTTGCAGTGCACAGCAGAAATCACTTAATGCCTTTACAGCGGTGTAGAGGCGTGCATCTTCACCCTCTTGTGAGCGGCAAGGCCACATCCAGTTGGCAGAGAGGGAAATGCTGTCCATTCCTTCAGCCATAGGAGCCCATACAAGGTTGGTCAACGCTTCGCTTACAGAAAGTACCGAACCGGCTGCCGGATCTGCCAATGCAGCTTGTGGCGCATGTCCCAATGAGGTAGCGATACCTTTTTCGCCACGATAGTCGAGGGCAACCACACCGCAGTCACTCAGCGGTAACTGCAATTCGCCTTGGCATTGCTGGCGGGCAATCTTACCTGTTACGGAACGGTCTACTTTGTTAGTCAACCAGTCTTTGCAGGCAACGGCTTCCAATTGCAATACATTCGTCAGGTATTCATGCAACTTGGACTGTTCGTATTTTGGCATTTCGTAGTGACGCTCTACGGTTTTGTCTATCATGTAAGTCTTGGGAGACGAACCGAACATCTGTTCCACGGCAAGGTCGAACGGACGTACACCGTCAGCTTGTTGGAAGGCAAAACGATGGTCGCCGGTAGTTTCACCTACCACATACATCGGAGCACGTTCGCGTTCAGCTACTTTACGTACATGCTCGATGGCTTCTTCTTCAATCAGCAATCCCATGCGCTCCTGGCTTTCGTTGGCGATGATTTCTTTAGCTGACAAAGTTTGGTCACCTACGGGTAACTTGCTCATGTCGATCAAACCACCACATTCTTCCACCAATTCGGAGAGACAGTTCACGTGTCCTGCCGAACCGTGGTCGTGGATGGACACCACCGGGTTAGTTTCTTCTTCGCAGAGGGCACGTACTACGTTGTAGGCACGTTTCTGCATTTCGGCGTTGGCACGTTGTACGGCGTTCAGTTCAATACCACTGCTGTAACGTCCGGTATCTACTGAAGATACGGAGCCGCCTCCCAAACCGATACGATAATTGTCACCACCGATCACGACGACTTTGTTTCCGGCTTCGGGAGCACCCTTCAAGCAGTCACGTTTTGTACCGTAACCTACACCACCGGCGAGCATGATTACTTTATCGTAACCATAAACTTCGTCGTTCTCTTTATGTTCAAAAGTAAGTACCGAACCGCAAATCAATGGTTGGCCAAACTTATTACCGAAGTCGCTGGCACCATTGGATGCCTTGATCAGAATCTGTTCCGGAGTCTGGTACAGCCATTGGCGTACCGGCAATATTTCTTCCCAAGGACGTCCTTCGTCCGTGCGGGGATAAGAAGTCATATAGACAGCAGTTCCGGCAATCGGCCAGGAACCTTTACCACCGCCCATACGGTCACGGATCTCACCACCTGTACCAGTAGAAGCACCGTTGAACGGTTCCACAGTGGTAGGGAAGTTATGTGTTTCAGCTTTCAGTGAGATAACACTCTGTATATCTTTCACCTGGAAGAAATCAGGCTTGGAATGATCTGCCGGAGCAAACTGCTCAACTACAGGACCTTCTGCAAAAGCTACGTTGTCTTTATAGGCTGAAATAATCTTATTCGGATTTTCCTGAGTGGTCTTTTTAATCATCTGGAAGAGGGAAGACTCTTGTTCCACACCATCGATGATGAACGTTCCACCGAAGATTTTATGGCGGCAGTGCTCAGAATTGATTTGAGCGAAGCCAAACACTTCGGAGTCTGTCAACTTTCGTCCGAGGTCCTGTTCTACTTTTTTGAGATAGTCCATCTCTTCTTTTGAGAGTGCCAGACCTTCTTTCTCATTGTAAGCTTCCAGGTCTTCAATATGGACGATCGGTTCCGGCTTACGGTTAGTGGTGAATACATCCTGGTCCAAACCTTTGTACATGCGTTGCAGCATTGGGTCATGGTCAGAGTTTTCGTCTTTTACAGGGAAATACTCTTCAATACGGGTAATGCCATTCAGTCCCATGTTTTGGGTGATTTCTACGGCATTCGTACTCCAAGGAGTAATCATTTCGCGGCGTGGACCAACGAAATGTCCTTTCAGGTTGTCTTCACTTTCGGGGGTGGCTTCTCCAAAAAGCCAGCAGAGTTTGTCGATGTCTGCTTGGGAAAGTACGTGGTCGCATTCTACGGCTATCACGCTCTTGGATGGGGTCTTGAAAAAAAGAATCATACTGAATATTTATGATTTATGATTTATGATTTATGATTTATGATTTATGCTTGGGATACTCCGGAAAAGGCTGGGAAGCGCTTACGGAAGTACCGGCTTTTTTCCTTTGGCGCAAAGATACATAAAATCGTTGGGGGAGAGAAAGAAATGGAAATAAAAAACGCATGCAGATTTGCTTGCATGCGTTTTTATCGGGAATCCTTATTGTTTTACTTTGTCAGGGAAAGGGTGGTTGTACCAATCGTAATCCGGATTGGTAATCCATAGCTCGAAATTCTCAAAAGATTGGCGGAGATTGTTGCCCTCTAGTGGGAAGCTGAATTCACCGGGGATTATCATGACCCAGCAGAAATTACCCTTTGCCCTGAATGGGGTATTGGGGGATGCAACCACTCCGCCAATGGCGGATGTGTCGAACAAGTCGGTTGCTTTTCCATTGATCTGGTGGATTTCCATACGTTTGCCTTGTGTTGCATTGCAAGTGATGAAGAAGTTCAATTTGTTTAAAGCCAATTTGGATTCTTCCACACTGTTCTCTTTGAAATGAATGGTTACGGTGAATTCTTTAGGATTGAATTCAGCGTCCTTATAGGTACCTACGATGGGAGTGCCGTTATAACCTGCAAAAGCATGCGCATGGTCGAACAGAGGTATAACTGCTAAAGTTTGTCCTTGTTCAGTGCCGTTGGCATTGGTTTTGAACATATTTTCTGTGAAGTTATTACTTGTATCATATTGAATACTGCTAATATCGCCGGCAGTGAGTTCGTCCAACTGTACTCCTGCGGAAATGCGTTTGCTTGCTCCGATGGCGGCAAGTTTACACTTCAGTGTGGCTTGGGTTACGTAGTTAGCTGTAGCTTTTAGTGTAACTTTGGTAACCAGTACAATATCATTCATGTCGTAATCGCCAAAGTTGGGCCACAGATCTTCAAAGGCGTAGGTATACTGCCCTAAAGTATATTCTTTATCATTACCGGGTTCTTCCGGGGTACCCCCTTCCTCCGGTTTGTAGGCGGGAGCACAATCGGAGCCTGTTGTTTTCACCCCTGCGTTGGCAGCAGCTTTCGTATTCCCCCATTGGGCACCGTCTTCCAAATAAATGTTTTTCGGCTTTTCCCCATTGTTGTGGTCGCATACGATGAATACTTTATTTTTAATTTGTGGGGTTTTACCGTTGTGTTCGTTTATTACTGTTGCATCCGTTAGTTTGACTACCGCCCATTTGCCATCATCATCTCCCTCTATTTCACAGTCGTTTTTTAACTCTAAAGTTTCCTCAATTTCTAAAAGAGAGTTCTTTTCCATTTCTAAAGTGGCTTTTTGCATCCACATTGTTTTGGAGAAAACGTATCCCCTTTCTTTTATTTCAAGTAATGAGTCATCCTTTCCGTTACCATCCAATTCTATTTTTTCGGCGTGAAGGCATCCATAGTTATCTATTTCACCACCATTTTCAATGGCGAGTGTTCCGTTTACTGTCATTGTACCGTAATTCTCTATTTCAAATTCATTCTTAACAGTGAAGTCGCCAAAGCATTGAAGAATCCCCGCTGCTTCTCCTTTGGACTGTTCCTTGCTTAAGATGATAAATTTGGCATCTTTATGGTTCTGAAATGCGTTCTTTGCTGAAATGTTTAATGTTCCTGCAATATAAATTTTACCGCCTTCCATAATGTTGATGTTATCATTCAAGTTAACCATGTTCCCGGTAGAAACTTTGTATTCTTCGCCCTTATTTATCTCTGTGATGTCAGTTGTTAACTCTTTTGCTTTATTCCAATCTTCCAGGTCATCATCACTACGTGTGGTTATGTTGGGAGAACGGGTGGACGAGACTGTGTTGCCGGACTCTCCCAGATGTAATGTTGCTTTCTTGTTGACTATAGGGACATTGCATTCCAATGTCATTTGGCTACCGTCTGTATAGTGTAATGTTTGGGTTACGGCCACTATCGTATCGCTGGCAGGTAGTGTGATTTCTTTGTTATATGGGTAGTTGAAACTGGCTGTGCCAATGGCTACAGGCAAACTCTCCTCGTCTGCTCCTTGTGGGTAGATGGAGATAGTATAAGTGTGGGGCGTATTATTGCCGATAGTTACGTGAACGGCAACTTGGGCAGTGGTAGACCATAGAAAATCTGAGGGAATAGTAAGATCGGTGACATTTCCATTGTCAGGTTCATTGTCAGGTTCATTGTCTGGTTTGCTGTCAGGATTGTATACATCATTGTTCATACAACCGGCAAGTGCAAGTAGTGTAATGAATAAGAGATTCCTTAATTGATAAGCTGTTTTCATAAGCATGTCTTTTCTGTTTGTATTAATTAACGATACAAAGATAATGTAAATCTTGATATAAAGCTATTGAAAGTTGTCTTTTTATTCTTTTAAGTTGGTTATTTAATAACATCTGTACTGAATAATCCTTTTGTATGACTTCTAAAATAAAATTTATCTGAACTTTCCATATTGCTTTTATGTAATGATATCTTTTTATCTGAATCCTGTATAAGCTTCTCCATAAATATCCTGATACCTGTTTCTATTTCCGGCTTCGGCAAATCAAATAATATAATTTGTATTTCCGAATACCCTTCCGGTAGATGCTTTAATAAATATCTATACAAAAAATATATTTTTTCTAATGAAAACCGCTGTTTACTGCCACGATTCATTCCATAAATAAGCCCTTTTGCTTTCACTTCATTATCCAACCGATATACATCATATTTGTTTGTAGAGGATTTTTTATATGCCTTCATCTCTGGCAGTAAAGATTTTTCAAAATCAATGATTATTCTACATCTGCTTTCCGATATGGGACTTTTTTTATTATTTTTCCGAAATAGTTCTTCATATTGATTAGAATTACATTTCCGCATTTTCTCTATATTTCCTATCATCACCAGTCCCAAACCCTCCTACCTGCATAAATTTGGCAGTGTTCGGATCTCTTAATGCCTCTAATCCGGTTGCAATACCCAGTCCCATTCGATTCTGATTAAAAAACCATTCCGTAAGCAAAAACTTTAATTCCATATCTGGCATATTCCTTATATCTTCACTGGTTATATCATCTTTTCCAAAAAATTTACTTTCCAGAACAGCCGCTATCATTTCTCTTACTCCGGTATATCTATTGACACTATTCTCATTTTTCTCACAGCATTCTGTCAAATCTGCTAAATAACCTTTGACCAGATTAAATGCATTTACCTGTTCCGCTATATCAAAATTTTCCAATATTTCTTTCATTTCATCATCGGATTGCAGCATTTTCAGCAGTGATACAGCATTTCCGGTATTTTTAAACTCCGCAGCCGCACTTGTCAGGTCAAGTACATTTACAAGATCTTTTAAATCTACAATATACGCATTTCCAAGTTCCCGACTTACTTCCACATTTCCATAATATATACTTGTGATATCGAGATTGTATTTTGTGATATTCTTTATATAATTAAATACAATCAGATTATAAATTGGCAGAGAACGGAAAGAATGTGTGATATCAAAAGCAACTTCATACTTTACATTCCTTTTCAGCTTATTCTCTATTCCTTTGATAATGGCATAATTTTCCTTCAGTTGTTTTTCATTAATTCCATATTTTGTTATAAGGATATTTATCTTTAATGATTTTCCGGAAAACTTTTTGCAGACCCCCGGTATTTCAAGTTCATGGAAAATTTCTGTAACAATATTTTGTATTTGCTTTATCTCATCATCAGATGATGCATTCCCTAAATTTTTGTCTCTTGCAATATCAATTAGTTTCTTATACGAGTCATTCTTCAGATATGAATCATCTTCATTATCTTTCGTAATAAAAGATGCAAATAATTGATGCCATACTGATTTTACAGTTCCCAAAATAAATATTTCATCTGGTTTAAACGAATTAATAATCGGTTCCGCAACAAAATTAGAAACATATTCAAAAT
>ENA-ORMJ01001198-ORMJ01001198.1-human-gut-metagenome-genome-assembly--contig:-NODE-1198-length-16471-cov-17.351791_pt1 | contig 16471 bp, 17 predicted proteins | sample MGYA00242100_ERZ508989 | MGnify/ENA primary metagenome ERZ508989 (study PRJEB26280, sample SAMEA2531403) | human gut metagenome | biome: human gut; feature: human-associated habitat; material: faeces...
TTAAATATCAAATGTATAACTATAGTTAAGCGATTAATATCGCATCACTAGTAATTGAAAAACAATCGTTCAAAACGCCTGTTTATGTCGTGAAGAAGTTTGCTCTTCTCATTCAAAGTTCTTATATACTTTGAGTATGGAAAGTAGGGCTTGACAGCTTGTATTACTTGGGTTATGGCGATCATGCCTGCCCAAAGTTGAGGCACAATCTGCCATATTGTCCATGCGGCAATACTACTTGATGAAACGATTGCCAAACAAATATTTATGCGTTTATCGTATTTCTGATAACGCATTATCATAGCGTCTATCACGTATGCCTTGAAAACGAAATTACTTAAACTTCCCCAAACTCTATTTCTCATTTTCTATATGCATCAAAAAGCTAATGTATCTGTTGGAAAAGCCCCTTTAAAATCATCCTCCGTATAAGGATTATCATGAGAAAATGTTAAAGTTGGCATGTTTGTATAGAGAAGAGCATCGCCAGTGTAACCTAATCGATTTTTTGCAACAATTATCAATGCTTTGTTACGCATGTCGCTACCTTTTTCGTCTTGATAGATATGATAGTATTCTGGTCTATGTACAAAGCAAACCACATCACTATCATCGCAAATAGTTCCGCTATCTCTGAGGTCTGTCAAAACTGGTCGATGATCCAAACGCTTTTCGCCCTCTGCATTTCTGTTCAACTGAGAAAGCACCACTATCGTAATGTTGAACTCTTTTGCCAAGGCTTTTAATTTCCTTGTTATATAGTTCAACTCCAGGTATCTGTTTTCTGTGAAGCCTGTTTTTGCAAAAATCAATTGTAGATAGTCGATGAAAACGACCTTTATTTGATGTTCTTGCACTGCTTCTTCAACAGTTTTACAAATGTCATCTATAGTGTAAGTCGATTTTGTATCCAGATAAATTGGTGAGTTTACTATTCCAGATACTCCTTTGTCCAATTTTTCCCATTCTTCTGCAACCAGTTGCCCATTAAGCAATCCTCTATACTTTATGTTAAGCGTACATGCAATAAGTATATTGGTACACAACTGCTCTGTACTCTCTAATGAAATATACAGCGAAGGAATATTCTTTTCAATTGCAAGATTCCTCAACAAATTAAAGGCAAAAGCTGTTTTGCCCATACCTGTTCGTCCTCCTATAGTGACAAGAGTACCTTCAACAAGTCCACCAAGAACTTCATCAAGTCTTTCAAAACCTGTTGACAATCCAATCAGATGGTCAGGGGTTGCCTCCTGTATTCTTTTTACAGAATTATATATAGTATCTTTTATTTCTTTCATGTGATTTACTTTTTTATAACACCTCGCTCACGCTCACCTCATCCATAATCTTGCGCCACAAGTCCTTGGTCATGGCAATGGTGGGTGATATAATGAAACTATAATATTGCTTCTTAGAACAGATATTCGTATTGCGACAATATCTCCTGATAATCATTCTCATATCTGGTCTTGTCGTTAGGACTGATATGAGGACTTTTGATAATCTGTTCCATTTCTTGGAGTACCTTGCCTCCTTCACGCATGATGGGGTCGAGGTTTTCCTTGAATTGCTCGATAAATGGGGCATAGTAGTAGCCAATCTCCTTGATGATAAAGGTATAGGTATTCCATGCCTTGTTGATGTCCATGCGTTTTTGTGCCAACTCTGCCAACACATATTCTCGCAGGTAGTCGATGTTTTCGGCTTGGACAGCGACCTCATTAGCTGTTTTCACAGGGTGGAAGTAGCGGTCGATGATGGCTTCTCGCTCTTGCAGATTACGCTGGTAGAATGGATTAGTATCTGTTATTGATGTGCCGTTTGGCTCCACTTCCTCAAAGTGCTCGGCATGGACACCTGCAATGGTAACGCTGATACCACCCACATCCATCACAAGACGACGATCTCGGTTGATGCGGATGACATAGCCTTCCAATCCTGCCAATTCTCCACTGGTGATACGGAGCAGGATGCGGTTGCGGGCATAGTAATGGAATGGTTTAAGCAGGAAACGGATGCGTTCAGGCTCTGTCTCGTTGACACGCATGAATGGTCGCATCTGTGAATCTTTAATTTCTGCCACTTTGCCTGTGCTACAATTCTTGCACAGATGAGTGCGAGGGAATTTCTTGTCAAGATAGGTTTGTATCTCTTCGGGAAAACCTTGGAAGAAGACAAGTCCGCTGACAGTCGGTATTTCTTTGTGCTGCACTTTCTGCTTGCCCATTCTCTTGAAATACCTTATAGTTTTATGCACAAAATATGTTCTATCGTCTTTGGTCAACTGCGCTTCCATGCCCTTCACTTTGCTATGATGCACAAAGAGATACGACCATGTGGTTCCGTCCGATTGAAGACACTTCTTTACCTCTGAACCAGTCTTTACGTCTGGCTCAGTAAAGTGATTGCCCTCTGGAGAAACACGTTTCTCGTCGGCTGTAGAAAAAGAATTCGTACCATCCGGTTTCATAAATTCTACTCTACTTTATGTAATTAGCTACAACCATACATGATAGTTGTGAAAGCCTAGTCAATTTGTTATTGTCGTGCATAATCTTAATCGTATTTATGAGTATCAGACATTACAGATTTTGCATATGTATTTTACATTCGTTACACTTTCTTCTTATAAAAGAGCGAACTCGCTACAAAAATACGAAAATTAGTTGGATTACATGTCAGATTTTATCATTTTCTGTTAGTCATTCTAAAAAAATCACGCAAATGTTTAGCAAATCTGCCTTGGATGATTTCTCCAAGTGGCAGATTTGCACTTGTTTCGGCTGTTTTTGCTCTTTTATAAGAAGAAAGCGTGAAATTTGCTAAACATTTCCCCCATCATTTCGGGATGGTGTAAATGCTACCATTTATTTACAAATCTTTTAAAATCTTTTGATAAAATCCTCACGCTCAGCAATCTGAAAACTAGTTTTCATTGCACTCGCTTAATCGGATTTTTCTTATAATCCGTGCATTGGCTTCGTTGATGGTTGCCATGTCTAACGACTGTAAGTAAATCTGTGTGGTCTTGAAGGAGTTGTGTCCCATACCCTCGCTGATGGTGGCTATCGGTATGTTCATGTGCAAGGCTACGCTTGCCCAAGTATGGCGTGCCACGTAGGTAGTGAGCGGTATCTTCAAGCCTACCATCTCACCAATTTTCTTCAGGTTATAGTTGGTGTTGTGCTCCACCTTGCGGTATGCGGTGTATGGAGAGGATTCCTTGCCTGTCAGGATGGGTAGCAGATAAGGAGAGTCCTTGGTTTGCTCGGCATATTTGTCGATGATGGTTTGCATCGGTTCCATCCACTCAATATTGAGGTTTTGGTGGGTCTTGCGACGGTTGTAGTTTACCATACTACATTTCAAGTCTGTCTTCTTCAAAAACGCCATATCTACGAATGCCATTCCACGCAGATAGAAACTGATAAGAAACAGGTCTCGTGCCTTGTCAAGGGAGAAACCTCTTGGCAAGTCCAATTTCTCTATCTTGCGAATTTCCTTGACAGTAATGGCACGTTTGGCAGTTCTCACGTTAGCGGTCTGCACGTGAGAAAAGATATCATTTGGTGGAGCTTGCCCTGCTTCCACCGCCTTGTTGTAGAGGGTGCGGAGGGTTCGCAGATAGAACGCTACGGTGTTTTGTCCGACACCTCTGTTCCATAGCCAAGCCTGATACATTTCCATCATCTCGCTTGTCATTTGTGAGAAGGTAAGGTCTTCATTGCCACGAAACTCCATGAAACGGTTGGCAGCACTGACATAGTTACTCTTGGTGCCGATGCACTGCATTTGCTCTTTCTTGACTATCTGCTGGCGAAAGAATGTAAATACGCTCTGGCTCGATGGCAGTTGCTGTATCTCCTTGGCTATGTCGTCAATGGTATAAGAGATGCCCTCTGCATCCTTATCACGGATGATACGCTGCATATGCTTCATCTCCCAATCTGTCTGCGACTGGATTAGCTGTAGATGTGCCTGTCGGTTGTTGCGGTTAGAAACAATGATAGCCGACTTCTTGTCGTTCCACTCCTCTGGAAAGACATGATAGTCGGTACTAATCCAACGCAGACTGCGCTGATGGATGAGGTGATAATACAATGTACCTTCCTTTCCTGGCACCGAGGATGCACGGAACTTTACTTTTACTGTTGCCATAATGCTAACTTTTTTATTTGTGAATAATGTTGCTTTTAGTTATTTACGCCTTATTTATATATGTAAGCAACGGTATGGCAAGTATGTTTCTTTCGCCTTGCTCTATTTTCTGCAAGAGTCGGCTCTTGGGGAATTTTCCATTCCCTAATATCTTTTTAGAACTTTTAAAAACACCAACAGATAGTATCTGATTATAAATACGTAATTTTGCGCCACAAATAATGGTAAGCAAAAAAAAGATATGAAAAGAAATCTTATGTACGCTGCACTCTTGGCTGCAGCATTGATGGTGTCTTGCAATGGCAAGAACACCGCACAGAACGAAGCGAACACCGATTCGACAAGCGTAACTGACACAACAGCTGCCGAAAGCGTAGACCTCGCTGCCGTTGCCGGCACATACGAGGGCACACTGCCTGCAGCCGACTGCCCGGGCATCAAGACCGTGCTCACTATCAACGCCGACAGCACATATCAGCTGCAGCAGGACTACATCGACCGCAAGGATGGTCACGACGAGGCAAGCGGCGTGCTGGAGGTTCTCGACAACAGTGTACTGATGCTTGTTCGTCCCTCAAGCGGCGAGCACACCTTCTACAAGGTTAAGGACAACAGTAGCGTAATTATGACCGACTCGCTCGGCAATGAGCCTGAGGGCGAAACAGCCAAGCTGTATGTGCTGACAAAGAAGTAAGCCGAACGTATGAATATTCTCGAACTATCACAGACTCGCTTCTCTGCTCGCAAATATACCGACGAGCCGGTAAGCGACGACGACTTAGCATATATCCTCGAGTGCGTGCGATTGGCTCCGTCGGCTGTCAACCGCCAGCCGTGGAAGTTTGTCGTGGTGCGCAGCAAGGAGGCTAAGGAACAGCTCTGGCAGGCGTACGACCGCGATTGGTTCCGTACCGCTCCGCTCTATATCGTGTGCATGAAGAACAACAGCGAGTGCTGGACACGCCGCTACGACGACAAGCAGCACGGCGACATCGACGTGGCTATAGCTACCGAGCATCTGTGCCTCGCCGCAACGGAGCGCAACCTCGGCACTTGCTGGGTGTGCAACTTCGACACCGACATCATGAGCCGTCTCTTCCCTTCTGCCGACTTCGAGGCTGTGGCAATCATCCCCGTCGGACACATCGCCGAGGATTGTCCGCGCACCGAAAAGAAGCGTAAGGCTATCGAAGAGATTGTTGAAGAAATCTGATTCTTCAAGAACAGCACGCTATTAATACCACAAATGTTTACAGATAACTTATAAAATAATCATAACGTTTAATTGACAACAATAATAAATATATTTTAGCATTATGTCGCACACTATATAGTGTGCGACATTTTTATTAAATTAGTTTTACCAAATAGCAATATTACTTATTAAATAAAATGTATAAGGTCGCATATTACACGTACATTCATCAAGTCTTTACACTACAGCAGTAGAGTTTTATACACGCACCCACATAGGGTGCGACTAGGTGGCGAGATTGTTCTGTCGCCTGCTGCCATGTTTCAATCCACGCACCCACATAGGGTGCGACTTTGCCTTATATTAAGTTTGAAGATACCTATAAGTTTCAATCCACGCACCCACATAGGGTGCGACTGTACGTTCTTGCGCTCCTCATTATTTTAGTGATGTTTCAATCCACGCACCCACATAGGGTGCGACACGCGCAGGAGACTGCGCATTACCCATAATTGAAGTTTCAATCCACGCACCCACATAGGGTGCGACTCGACCCTGCCAAATGTCACGAATAGACTGCATGTTTCAATCCACGCACCCACATAGGGTGCGACTCAATTTGCCGTGCTCATTATCACTATCAAAAGTTTCAATCCACGCACCCACATAGGGTGCGACGTGCAGTTGTTGGTGATAATTTCATTAATTCTTTGTTTCAATCCACGCACCCACATAGGGTGCGACCGCTTAGGGTAGTATGTTTCAAAATAAGCCTTATGTTTCAATCCACGCACCCACATAGGGTGCGACATTTTCATCATAATTATAAGAATAACGACCACGGTTTCAATCCACGCACCCACATAGGGTGCGACCAGAAACAGATAATAGAATACTTTGTGCAGGCAGTTTCAATCCACGCACCCACATAGGGTGCGACGGTAAAAAAAAGTAGTAAAAATGTTTCATTAGGTTTCAATCCACGCACCCACATAGGGTGCGACTCAAATACTTATGGACATGGGCGTTCGTTTGCCGTTTCAATCCACGCACCCACATAGGGTGCGACATATTCGGAGCTTCTTTGTCTGCTTACCTCCGGGTTTCAATCCACGCACCCACATAGGGTGCGACTTGGTTCCGGCAGCGTCCTTTTCGAGAACAGTCTTGTTTCAATCCACGCACCCACATAGGGTGCGACCAACGTCCTTTTTAACCTTAAAGCCACTATAACGAGGTTTCAATCCACGCACCCACATAGGGTGCGACTGCAGATTGGTGCCCTCTCGATGTCGCATTTCTTGTTTCAATCCACGCACCCACATAGGGTGCGACTTCGTGTGCCTTCAGCTGAGAATGTTTTAATTCAGTTTCAATCCACGCACCCACATAGGGTGCGACATTTCAATTCTGTACGATAATCTGGACGTAATGTTTCAATCCACGCACCCACATAGGGTGCGACCGTAGACCTTCGTGTAACGCACCTTCTTCTCAAGTTTCAATCCACGCACCCACATAGGGTGCGACAATATTTCCTTCACGTGTTCTGACGATAGTCTTGTTTCAATCCACGCACCCACATAGGGTGCGACGTTTAAGCCACCCCATGTAAAGGGGGTGGCGGTGTTTCAATCCACGCACCCACATAGGGTGCGACATAATCTTGCGATTTCTTTAACTGCTCCTTTGTCTGTTTCAATCCACGCACCCACATAGGGTGCGACTGATAATTTTTTGCTTGGTAAGTCTAATGATATGTTTCAATCCACGCACCCACATAGGGTGCGACCAAGCAAGTACACAAATATAAGTATATACACGGGTTTCAATCCACGCACCCACATAGGGTGCGACTTGTGGCTACTTGTGGCTACTCGTTAGCATATATAGTTTCAATCCACGCACCCACATAGGGTGCGACACCCTACGCCTTGTGCAATTGCACTCGCTTCTCAGTTTCAATCCACGCACCCACATAGGGTGCGACACCGCCTTTGCCTTGAGGTTTCGGAATGGTACAAGTTTCAATCCACGCACCCACATAGGGTGCGACTGATAATTTTTTGCTTGGTAAGTCTAATGATATGTTTCAATCCACGCACCCACATAGGGTGCGACTTTAACGACGTTTGCCAAACCTGCAAGGCCAAACGTTTCAATCCACGCACCCACATAGGGTGCGACTCGAAAGATTATCTTTAATTGCTGCTTATCTTTTGTTTCAATCCACGCACCCACATAGGGTGCGACACCATTCACGCTATTATGTCGGTGGCGCCTGAACAGTTTCAATCCACGCACCCACATAGGGTGCGACCGTCATACAGGTCCATGTGATCCTTCCAAAAAAGTTTCAATCCACGCACCCACATAGGGTGCGACGTACCCTGTCGTAACAGGTTGCAGAGTAACGGCGTGTTTCAATCCACGCACCCACATAGGGTGCGACGAAATAGTTGGGGCCATGAGGTTACGTTATATAAGTTTCAATCCACGCACCCACATAGGGTGCGACAAACCAATTTTGAAATTACCAAACAAAAACAAAGTTTCAATCCACGCACCCACATAGGGTGCGACGTGCAACATTACATAGCGGTCATCAAGCGTTATAAGTTTCAATCCACGCACCCACATAGGGTGCGACTGTTCAAGTTCATAAATATTCAAATTGGTAGAAGTTTCAATCCACGCACCCACATAGGGTGCGACCAATGCCATAAGGCTTGTTTCTTGAAGTCAGAGAGTTTCAATCCACGCACCCACATAGGGTGCGACCTAATCGGACTAAGATATTTTTCTACCTTAATAGTTTCAATCCACGCACCCACATAGGGTGCGACTCAAGCTGTTCCCATGTGCAGTCGCGCAGAGTCTCGTTTCAATCCACGCACCCACATAGGGTGCGACCGTGTATTCAGCAAATGTCTGAATATCACTCTACAAAGTTACAATTTTTGCGGAAGTCTTCAAAATAACACAATTAAAACATTGATATTTCTATAAATAAGTATAATTCATTGATTACCTGCGTGTGCGAACCTATTAGCATTTTATGCAAAGCTAAAGGTTCGCACCTTGTTATATGATTAGGTCTCCTGTAAAGTCTATTCCAATATCTTTTCCTATTGTTTTCACCTTATTTTTCCAATTTTTCCCTAACATATAAAACCTAATACTATCTTGCTCCGTATCTATAATACCATTGAGCTTATTTTTCAATATTACATACTGAGTTTCTGTTAGAATACATTCAAAAACAGAATTTTGGACACGTTTCCCATAATCTATACATGCCCTTGCTACATTACGTAATCGTTTCGCACCATGAGGTGATGTGATATTTACATCATAAGTAATTAGTACAAACATAAGCTACTTGATTAAAAATACGGGATAATCATCAATATCCTTACGGATAAATCTCGCCAACAACATTGATTGAATATAAGGAAGAAGCCCTATACTTACTTTCTCATTCAGATAAGGGTGAGTTATCTGCTCCTTTTTCTTATTTTGCCAAGCAGAAATTATGGTCTTACGACAGGAATCTGTCATAACAATGCCTTCGTCACCCTGCTTGATAAAATCCTTTATTGTGATTTGTTTCCTATTTATTAAAGACAAAACTAATCTGTCTCCTAAATATGCTCTTAATTCCTCCATCATATCCAATGCCAATGATGCGCGTCCCGGTCGTAACGTATGCATAAAACCAACATATGGATCTAAACCTACAGTTTCCAAAGCTGCCGTCATATCATTACATATCAGAGTATATATGAAAGAAAGCAAAGCATTGATAGCATCTTTGGGAGGGCGACGATTTCTCCCCTCAAACACAAAATCTTCTTTTTGATTGAGTAGAAGACGAGAGAAAACACTGAAGTAATAAGTAGCAGCTTCTCCTTCTATACCTCTCACACTATCAATCGAATCTGCATTCAGAACCTTTCTTTTACATCTTAGCAATTTCTCTGCAACCTCTGCTATATCAGCATCATCTCCATTGTCACGAATAAAACGACGCAGAATATTACGGTAGTTCTGAATTTTTCCTCCGATGAATAGCTTGCTGATATGTAATGCATAGTTTGGTTCATCAGAATTTTTATATTGTGCTTTTCTTAGCAAAACGTTTCCTTTTGTCGGTCCTTGAGAACGACTTATGTATCTTCCCTGTGGTGAAAGGAAAGTTAGAGACACATTATTGTCAGCGCATAGTTTCATGAGTCCCGGGCTTGCACCCATGTATCCAAAGGTTACAATTTGTTCTATATTGTGAATAGGAATTCGGAATATCTCGTTTTGTTTAACGGATACTACTACATTAAGCCCGTCTTTGCTGAGATAGGCTTCAGGTGTGGTTATGTATAATGTGTTAAGTAATATCCTCATATAGGTTATTGTTTAAATAGGTTGACACTTTTACGCAATCATTCATCTCCGGCATACATATATTTATTAACGAACAATTCTTGCAATGACGCTGTTTGTTGGCTTTTGGCAATTCACCGGACTTGAAGACCTCGTGCATTTGCTTGGCACACCGAATGGTGGTATTTCTCAACGATTCAGAAATAGAGATAGTTTCTCTACGCTTTACTTCATCATAATACAAAGCTCCGTATGGGATGTTAATGCCATACATCTCCTCCAGGCACATTGCCTGTGCTGCCAATTGCACCTCGTCCCTTTCATCAGGTTTAGGATGTCCTCTTTTATATTCCACAGGGTATAGCTTCCAGTAACCTTTGTATCGGTTATGAGTAATGGCATCTTCTGCTGAATCAGTAGGAACAAGTTCTACCGCATCCGTTATGCCATATAGTCCCAATTCTTTTGAGGCAATATGAAGAGAGCGAAGCGTGATGACATCACCATTTTTCTGACGATAGAAGGGATTGTCTACGTTCTTGTGCAGAATCTGACCTTCTGTCGTCAGTTTGTTTTCAGCCCATTGCTGTTCGATATGTATCAAAGCCCATTGTCGGGGACAGAACATAAAGTGCTGTATCCCCGACAACATGAGCATTTCGTCTTCAGTATACATGATGTTATACTAAATCAATTCTTCAACGGTAACGCCGTTAGGAACAGAGTCCTTGTCTATCGAAACAACATAGTCGCTGAACGATCTTGGTGCGGCTTCCGTATTCTTCTTGATTTTCACCAAGTCGAACAATTTGTTGGCTGGAGCATTGCCAAGAACCGAATCGTGACGGAACACGATGAGTTTCTGTGCGCTCATCAGTCCACGTGCAGCAGAACGGTCCACGTCGAACATGTTCTTTAATGCCTCGAAGAATAGCTCCAAGTCTTCCTCCGAGAAGCCCGTTTGCTTGGCAAGACTTGCTGAGATAAAACCATGGCAGACATAGAGCCCGTAAGGAACTGTAGCCTTGCGACCCATAGTTCGGTTGTCGCCATTTTGTTTTTCTGCTTCTTTTTCTGTAGCCACAGCCATTCGGGTGATAGAATGTTCTGCTGTTGCTATTGGATCAATAGAACGAGCAAAGGTAAACTGGATGGGGCCTCTTACCTGACCAGCATTCTTACCCGTGGACATGACCGCTCCGAATGTACGGATGTCATAATAATTCTTGCACATGAATAGACGAGCTGCTGCAGTCTTGTCTTTAGCCTTCTTCACATCTTCGTCATCATGAGCCTTGTCTATCTCGCTGTTAAGAACCGCCTTCTCCTTAATGAAGATATCATAACCGTCTGACAAATCTTTTGCTACTTGAACGTAGTTGCGAACTTTGCGCTTCAGGCAAACGTCTGTTACCAAGCCCATTCCGGTCTCAGCATCAACACGAGGAAGGTTTCCTGCATCAGGATCACCGTTGGGATTACCGTCCTGTACATCAAACAGGTAAACGAAATCGATTCTGTTATTAATTTCAGCCATATTGTTTATAATTTAAATGTTATTATTTTAGTTCTTGTTTTCATCTTCTTTTTTAGTAAAGAAGTCTTGTCTTTGGTGGTAGTATCCTATAAAGAATCTGCCTTGGTCTTGAAGGTCAAGATGTGCAGGGAAGCCGGTTGCAGGAATCTTGTCGATGATTTCTTGCTTCATCTTCTCATAGAATATTTTTCTGCTTTCGTTAGTCAGTTTCTCCATGTGATGGTAAGAAAGATTGAGGATAGTGGCAAACACCGAAGCAGGTGTTGCACTTGCAGCATTCATGTATCTTTCACAAATGCTTCTGATTCCATTTGCATCTTCTTGAATCTTGTCAAGAACTGCAAAGAGGCGACCGCAGAGGTAACCTTGATTTGTGTTACTTTTGTCTAACATAGTGTTTATCTTTTTATTGTTATCATTTATTCTGTTAAGATAAGCTTTAATGATTGCCATACGAGCTATGCGAATAGCGTTATTATCTTTATTTCCTGACTCTGCTCTTATTCTGCGGATGCATGCTGAGAACAACGTGAATGGATATGGTGTTCCTTGAAAGATGCTCTTGACAACAGCCTCTGGTAGGTTAGGTGTAGCTTCAGATTGCTTTCCGTTAAGAGTGACAGCTGCAAGCATGCTCTTTATTCCCATATATGGTTTCCCGTCTTTACGAGTATCTATAATCTCCATGTCGTCAAAATGACGAAGAATCTTTTCTGCAAATTCTTTTAAAGAGCATTCAGACCAATACACAACGGCAATTCTGGCAGAGTTTGGAGCGAGTCCAAGTATATAGAAGCGGTCGTCCAATGAAGTCTTCAAAGTTCCAGAATAAATGGAAGTAAAGACTTTACGCACTTGCTCTATTCTTGCATTTGGGTCATCCTGCTCTTCGTCTGCAAAACCTAATAGATCGAACAGACTCTCTTCCGTCTGTTCTGCTGCCTCGGCATTGGAAGAAGCCCAAAAAACGAAGGTACGATTACCTACACCAAACTTGTTATGCGACCCTTTTTGCAGCATAGCATTAAGAGCTGTGGTATAGGCAAATTCTGCATCTTCACTAATTTGAGCATTGTAGCCCTGTTCTTTTCCATAAGAGTCATAACCGCGATCTGTTTTAAAAGAAACTAAAGGACCCGTATCTTTTGTTAATTTTATTGTGGTATGAAGTCTTGCAATTAAGTTATTCTGCCCGGTTATTAAACATGTTCCATTTATGCCAACATTATTTTGATTCAAAACTAAATCCCATACAGCCTTGTTTTCTGCTGCAATCTTATACTCACCTTGTAACAGAAACGATATGTTTTTGTTGGACTTACGCATTTCTTCGTATAATGGATCATTTTTTATCGTTTCTTCTATGTCATCATTGTTTTTATAGAATTTGGATATTGCGTCTAAATAGCTGTCATTAATCGTACGCTCTTTAAATGTTTCTATCATATTAATGAAAGTTCTATTTTTTTTAGAACTTTCATTTGAACCTCCAATGACGTATTCATAATTGTCCCAAAGATGATTTGGAACGTATTTTTTACCACTACGCTTAATCGTTTGTAATACAACAAATGTTTGAGCGGTCTTTTTATCTTTCATTCTACTTTCTATTCTAATGAAAGAACCATCTTTATCTATCACGATAAGGTAGCCTATTTCCTTTTGTTCTAACCCCTTTCGGGTTAGATTTCCGCATCTGTTATAGTAATCGTATAATGCTTTTAGTATCATCTTAAAATCTCCTCACTATTTATTGGTGGAACAATTATTACGCCATTTTTCATTTGTGGACGATAGAACATAGGCTGGATGTTCTTCGGGTCTTGGAAATCCATGTCATAGAGCATGATGCCAAGATCTTTTGTGCCTCCCTGCTCTTCAGATATAGGAGGAGTCAAAGCTTCGTCATCTGAATTAACCAAGCGGAATGATGCCGAGAATTCGCGAGTGCCAAGATAAGGTTGGTTGAAGCATTGTCCCTTGCTTGCTCTTCGTTCAAACATTTGATAGTATTTCATCGGATTCTCGTCTTTGCCGGGTTCGTGTAAAAACAAGTCTCTCTCAATTTTTCGTTTGGCAACAGAACGGTATTCCATTTTTGCCCAAATCCGATAACGAACATCCTTGAGCAATAAAGAGTTCTTTTGCTGGCGTTTGTCCTCAATAAAGATGACAGACTTGCCGGCAACAGCACCAACTTCATTTCTTCTCACCGATGTCCATTTGACAGGATTTAGTACTTCTATTTTGGTTATTTGCCAATGTATGGCAGGTTTCCAGAATATGGCTTCGAATATGGCACGTGCTGCCGACGGTGTAATAACATCATAGCTGACGCGCTCCACTTTAAGTTCTGGGCGGGTGAAGCAAGCCATATCGCCCCACACCTCCAAACAATATTCTCTGTCTGTATGTTCCATATTATTATTTATCTTTATTGTATTAATATTTCATTTGCCCAATTATTGTCGGTTCTAAGTCCAATATGTTCATCATACTGTTGTTTGTAATCGACAACAAAAAGCCCTTCTTTCTTTTCGCTGACAACCCCCATGTCTGCCAATGTTTTGAAGTCTGTCTTGTTGATGTTAACCATATACTTTGACAGCTTTTTCATCAGCATGTATGATGGTCCGTTAACTAATAATTGCTGGACAATATCTATGCTGTTTTTCCAGCAGACAACAACATTTACACCATCGTCTTCTATTAGCTGGAATTCCTTGGCTGCTGTCTGAAAACTCAAATTGTTTGTCGGATAATAAAGATAATGTCTTATATCTTTCTTATCAAAAGACTCTTTTCTGCAATAGAGTTGCTTGAAGAAAGAAGTCATTGTTTCTGGAGCAAACCAGTCATGGTCGTTTCCAAGACTTAGTCTTGCGCTATTTGCAGCTTGTATGTCTCCCTTTGTAAGGTTGTGCTCTTTAGACAATGAAAAGACGTAAGTGGTACTTAAGCCATTCTTTCCTTCACGATTACATCTGCCCGCTGCTTGCAGAACAGAGTCTAATCCTGCCTCTTGGCGGAAGACAAAAGGAAAGTCAATGTCAACTCCTGCTTCTATTAATTGAGTGGAGACAACACGGATTATTTCGTTCTTATTGTCTTTCAGAGCGGTTTTTATAGCTTTTATTGTTTCGCTGATATGGTCAGGGCACATCACCTTGGAAAGATGCAATGTAATGCCCTCTTGCGGAAGACGTTCATATATTTCCTTAGCGTCCCTACGGGTGTTGACAATGCAGAGCACTTTTTTGTGCTGGCTCAGCATCTCTGCCAATTCATCATAGGTTTTTCCTTCGTTATTGATGCTCAGCTTCACTCTACGTAACTTGTCATGTAGCTTGAAATCATCCGGTATTATTTCTGTTATATGGTCTATTCCGTTGAAGGCGGCTTTCGGATTACACCCTTCAATGAGCCCGCTCAACACGGGCTGACTTGCAGTTGTGAACAAGAAGGATACATTGAAAAGTTTATTATAAGTTTTCAGCGAATCTACTATGGGCTGCAGATAATCCGTAGGAAGAGTCTGCACCTCATCTAAGATTATCACGCTGTTTACTATATTGTGAAGTTTTCTGCAAGCCGATGGCTTGTTGCTGAACATAGATACGAACAGTTGCACGTTGGTGGTAACGATAATAGGGTAGTCCCAATTCTCTGTTGCCAGTTTCATCTTCCCTTTCAGTCTCTCGTCTTTTATCTGCTCTGGGTCCACACAGCTATGATGTTCCAGAACATTCTCTTCTCCAAAGATGCTTCTTAGGATAGATGCCGTCTGAACAATAATACTTGTATAAGGTATGGCAATGACGATTCTCTTCTGTCCATTCTTTATAGCATGCTTTATCGCCCAAACCAGTGAGGACAGCGTTTTGCCTCCACCAGTTGGTACTGTCAAGCTATAGAAGCCGGTTGGAGTATCAGCCATCTTCAGACATTGTTGCAGAATCTGGTTTCTTATGATGTTTATCTCGGAAGAGTCTGCTTTAGCCTTTAATTCCTTTAACTTGTTTTCAAGTAACGGCAACAAATCGTTTAAAGCATCTTTGTTTTGTCTTAACGCAGAAGACTCCTTATCCAGAAATGCTTCCGTATCAAGATAGTCAGCGTCTACTAAACATGAGAATAGCATGCGAGCCAAATGATGAAAATCGTTTGCTTGCACATTTAATCCAGATCGGTTCAGCTTTTCCTTTTTATGGTAGATATTCACCTCGGACGGAATCTCTTGATCGACGATTCCTTTAATCTCATCAGAATCATGTAGCCCTGTATGATGAGACACAATCTGATTGACAAAGATATTACGGGAAAACTTTCCATAATATTTTTGAGCTAATATTCCTCCTACATAGGCGTGTTGATGTTTGCCACAAATCTTAATGTCGGGGACATATCCGCTTTCCTTTTTAATGTATTGCTGAAAGGCGTCAGTCTCTTTTCCTTTATCGTGAAGTAGTCCTAAGACTTTGCCATACTCACTCATACCAAATTCTCCGGCAAATTGTGACGCAAGTTTTGCAACACCCATAGAATGTTCATCATTGGATTGTATAACCCAATTTCCAGAATTGTCTGTATATAAATGAGAGATGATTTGTTTCATAAATAAAGATTTCTTGTCATGACTATCAGAATCTCCTACAAATATACAACAAAGTTATTGTTTATCAGGCAAATTAACATAGATTAAACAAGAAAGTAATGGCATATTAAACGAAGGAAAAACAAAAAAAGAGTCCCTACTCCACTGCGGAATAGGGACTCTTTCTGTGTTTTATTCAATCTGTGATTTCGGTCTGATTACATCATGCCACCCATGCCCGGGTTGCCCATCGGCATAGCCGGAGCCTTCTCCTCTGGCTTGTCGCAGATGATGCACTCGGTTGTGAGGAACATGCCTGCGATAGAAGCAGCGTTCTCAAGAGCTACGCGCTCCACCTTAGCCGGATCGATGACACCTGCTGCGCGGAGGTCTTCGTAAGCGTCCTTGCGAGCGTTGTAGCCGAAGTCGCCCTCGCCCTCGCGAACCTTCTGAACGACAACAGCACCCTCGCCACCGGCGTTCTTCACAATCTGGCGAAGCGGCTCCTCGATAGCACGACGCACGATGTTGATACCTGTCTGCTCGTCATTTTTGAGGTGATCAATGACCGTGGTGAGGCTTTGAAGCCTTTTGAGATTCTGAA
>ENA-ORMJ01001216-ORMJ01001216.1-human-gut-metagenome-genome-assembly--contig:-NODE-1216-length-16238-cov-3.306618_pt1 | contig 16238 bp, 10 predicted proteins | sample MGYA00242100_ERZ508989 | MGnify/ENA primary metagenome ERZ508989 (study PRJEB26280, sample SAMEA2531403) | human gut metagenome | biome: human gut; feature: human-associated habitat; material: faeces...
TGCGTGAAAAGTGTTATACAGCCATGAATGATGACTTGAACTCACCGATTGTCATCGCCCACCTCTTCGACGGCGCCAAGATGGTAAACAATATCCTAGCTGGAAACGATTCCATCACAGCCGAAGACCTGAAAGAATTGAAGGAAACCTTCCACCTCTTCTGCTTCGACATCTTAGGATTACAAGAAGACAACGCCTCCAACGAAGAGCGTGAAGCTGCCTTCGGCAAGGTAGTGGACATGCTATTGGAAGAGCGTTCAAAGGCAAAAGCCAACAAAGATTGGGCTACATCCGACAAAATCCGCAATGAACTCACCGCGCTCGGTTTCGAGATTAAGGACGGTAAGGACGGAAGCGAATGGAAGCTGAATAAATAACGAAGGTATCATAACTCACCACAGAATCATACAGATTGGGGTAAGTTTTAGACAGAAGAACAAAAGAACATATTTCTCTCTCTTGTTCTTCTGTTCTTTTAACTGAAAAATAAAATCTGTATAATCCTATGGTGATTGTGTATTTTGATACATCCCTGTTAGAATACGAATCCGAACCCGGCATACCACCCTACTTTCTTCGTCTGGTTGGACCAATTCAATTGTATCTCCACTGGTCCCAGAAAACTCTTGTACATATAGCCGATGCCTACCCCTGCCATATCAACCGATTCGGAAGAGTCAAGAATCTGATGAAACTTCCCGGAGTTTCGCCCATAACTGCCCATCACTGATATATACTGGTTTTTCAAGATACGCTGTCTGAGGTTCAGCCCTGCAACCAGCAATGCGGCTTGTGACAGTTCCGCACGGTTGATGCCCGTAAACGGTATCTGCTGTGGCATATAGCGCCCCGGTATGGTCCCCCCCACCATATTGATGATGGCAAAAGGATAATTATCGCTTCCGGACAATACGCGTCCATAAAACGAAGGAGTGACAGTGAGCTTACTCGACGGAGAGAAACATCCCTGCCAACGGGCATCGAAAACAGAAATAGGATTGTTGTCTTTATACTGGAAGAGGTTATCCGTATAGAGATGGTAGGATACCGCCCACGACATGCCTTTTGTAGGGGCGCTCCTCTCATTCAAGTTGTTGAACACAAGTCCGGCAAAGTAACTGAATAAGGACGAATTCTCAAACAGTGCCGAAGCCAACGGGTCGAGCGACAGCAAATCATGATAGTGGTAGTAATCAAAGTCAATGCCCAAACTGACCTGGATATTGTTCCAGTCCTTCGCCGCCCCCATACGGACCAGCTGATGTGTAAAAGTCAAATCCAGCGTCAGTTTGCCTTCATTATAAATATTCATATCTTTATAGTCGAACTGATAGGCAAGTCCTGCCTGCCATCCACCGTCCCACTGATAACTATATCCGAGTCGTGCCAGTGTACGCTTGCCCAGACGGGCGGTGAGGCTGGCCAGCGACTCCCGCTGCCGGCCGAAATAGAAGTCCGTATTTGCCTGCAACGCCGCCAGTTCTTCCGTATCAAAACGAAAACCGACATTCAGCTTGTTCTCCCGTACAGCAGGGGCGGCTATTTGGGAATCAACGGGAATCTCCCTATCAACAGCCGCGCCGGGCAAGCGGAAAGGTCCCGGGCGGCGAGGCTGATAATCTTCTGCAAGTCCCAGCTTCCGTTTCAGGGCAAGCAGTCCGTCCCAACTGTCCATGGCAGCACGCTCTCCCCGCACCATCAAAGTGTCGATGGCCTCTTTGGTGAAACTTGCAGCCGAATAGCCGGTGACATCCACCTTTATCAACACGTCGGTATTACGCAGATTCTCACGGTATTTCTTCTCTCCTTGCAGATTAATGATTTGCCCGAAGATGTCTTTCACCGATTTCAGCTCGGAAGCCTTAAGCAGCGGACTCTGCACATCCACCCCGATAATGTAGTCGGCCCCCATGGCAAGCGCCACATCTACCGGATAGTTATTCACCATTCCACCGTCCACCAACACCATTCCATCCAGGTCTACCGGAGCAAACACACCGGGAATGGACATGCTGGAACGCATGGAAGTGGCCAGTATTCCCTCATGGAACACTACTTCGCTGCCATTCACCAGATTTTCCGACACGCAGGCAAACGGAATAGGAAGACGGCTAAAATCCACAGAATCCTGGTAACCTTCTGTCAATGTGGAGAACAAACGTGCCAGGTTCTTCCCTTTTATGATACCCGCATCCGAAACAGCGGCAGATTTCAAAGAAAACGGAATGGAGAGTACATAGCGCTCCGACTTCAACCGGTCATCCAGCAACACATCCTTAGGATTGGGGGCATCCGAGAGCAAGAATTTCCAGTTCTGGGCATTCACCATACTGTCCAATTGCTGTGGGGTATATCCGATAGAATACAAACCGCCCACAATGGCCCCCATACTAGTGCCCACCACATAATCTATAGGGATACCCGCTTCTTCAATTACTTTCAGAGCACCGATATGCGCCGTCCCTTTGGCGCCACCCCCACTGAGTACGACAGCCACTTTCGGACGCCCGGACGCCCAAAGGACCATCGGCAAAAACAACAAACAAGCCCATAGTCTATACTTCATCTCCATCATTTACTTAATACGTATTGGTAATTTATTCCACTCTGAATCAAACAACCCGCTCCGACAAATAGTTCACTATCAGTCGAAGCGGGTCGCAAAAAACGTTCAAGCAATTTATGGAGGATTATCTATAACCCATTTCCAATCAATAAGGTATCATATCCTTCAAGATACCTTCCTTATACCAAGGATCATCAATTTCTTTCAACACTTTGCCCATCTCTGCGCAAAGGTCTTTTACGACTTCTTGGTTTTCTTCCAAAGAAAGGTTATTCATCTGATACGGGTCCTTTTCATCGTCAAACAACAAACTTTTGACCAGCTTATGGTTTTCGCGGTCAATGTAGAGCGCCAGCGTGTAGCGCGCCGATTTAAAGCCGCGCGACGAAGGGAAGTAGGAACGGACCATACCTTCCGCATCCTTCTCACCGTCCAGGTTCTGGATGTAGAGAGCGCCGGTGGGACGTACAATATCCGCCTTTTCATCGAAGAAAAGCGGTGCATAGTTGTGTCCCTGCACCTCGGCCGGAATGGAGTCGGCAAGACCGGCAAGACCCAACAAGGTAGGCATGATGTCCGGCGAGGAAAGCATCAAGTCGTCCACGCGGGGCTTAATCTTATCGGGAAAACGCACCAGGAAAGGAACGTTCATGGACTCGGAGTACGGGGAATTCTTCGGGTCTTCCGTATGCTGGCTGCACATGGTCTCTCCATGGTCGGAGGCAAACACGACAATGGTATTCTTGTCCAGTCCGAGTTCCTTCAAGGCATCGAGTATCTGACCGAAAGCACGGTCGACACCCGTCACAGAAGCAAAGTAGTATCGTGCACTCTCTGCCTTGAGCATCTTGGAGTCGGCATTCGGACGGACGAGCAAGCTGTCCAAAGGCTGGTTTTTATAGAGATTGAAATCTTCCTCCATACAGTCGTCCAAAGAACGGTACGGACTATGGGGAGGATTCATGCCTACCATAATGAAGAAAGGTTTCTTCGGGTCGCGTACATTCCCCTCGTTCTTCAGATAAGACACCACCTTGCCCGATTCGTGTAACGGTGACCACTCGCGCGGGTCGTGGCGACGGCCTTCCGTATCCCAGTAATGCGGATTCTTGTGTTCGTCAAAGGTACCGTAAGAATACCAGTAATTGAACCCATGACGACGTTCTTTCGGCGTATAGGCATCCCATGCAGGTACACGGTCTTCCACATACTGTCCGGGACGTTCGGGGTCGTTGGGGGTAGGAAAGTCGGCATGCAGTTTGCCAAAGTAGGCACAGTCATATCCGGCATTGCAGAAAACATCACTCACACACACAGCATCCTCACGCAGGGAGCTGATGGGACGGCTCGAATTGCAATTCAATGGAATACCACTCTTATTAGGATACATTCCCGTCAACAGAGAACCACGGTGGGGACTGCTCAACGGGCAGTTGCTCATGGCAGATGTCAATACCACCGACTCCCGGGCAAAATCATTCAAGCGTGGGGTATGCACCGGGTCATTCCGAAAGTTCACTTTCTCGCGAAAACCTTCCTGGCCCCAGAACTCCATCGCCTGGTTACGGTATTGGTCGGGAAAAACGTAAATGACATTCGGCTGGACGGATTGTTCCGCCTGCGGGGCTTTACAGCCCTGCAAGGCGAACAAACCTAAACCACCTAACAAAATATTTAATTGAGTTTTCATTTTTCCAAGTCTCTTTTACGCATCAATCCTTCCAGGAAGTAATAGTCGGCATAGTTCAACGGTACATCAATCTCCGCACCGTGAGGAATACTGCCCACAGAGTGCATCAGGATGAAGTTGCCGTTGGTACCCACCTTGGCACGGTAGGAAGGAGAAGCGAGGCTTTCCATAATCCGGTCGGCGGTTTCCTTGTATCCCTTACCCGGCAGATAAGTACTCAGCTCGTAAAGGGCGGACGCCGTGCAGGCAGCTGCCGAAGCATCGCGAGGTTCATTCGGGATATTGGGGGCATCGAAATCCCAGTAGGGAACCAAGTCTTCCGGAAGATTCTTGTTGTTGAAGATAAAGTTGTAGACCTTTTCAGCCTGCTCCAGGTATTTGGCATCGTGTGTATAGCGATAGCACATGGTATAGCCGTACAAGGCCCACGCTTGTCCACGTGCCCAAGCAGACTCGTCGGCATAGCCTTGTGCAGTCTGTCTCTTACGGACTTCACCGGTTTCGGGGTCATAATCCACCACATGATAGCAGCTGTTGTCCTCACGGAAATGGTTAGCCATAGTCGTATCGGCATGCTTCCGGGCTATGTTATAGAAAGTGGAGTCGCCGGACAGCCTGGAAGCTTCGAACAGCAGTTCGAGGTTCATCATATTATCAATGATAACGGGACATTTCCAGCCACGTTCAGCCTGCCACCCCTTGTCTGCATCCCATGACTGAAGTACGCCTGCTGCAGGGCGGAAACGGGTAGACAATGATTTTGCGGCTTCTACAATCACATCCTTATATTCTTTTTTATCTGCAAAACGGTAACCGTTAAGATAACTGCACCCGATCATAAAGCCGACATCGTGATGCCACTTCAGATATTTCACAGAATCGAGGGCTTCTGTGTATTTTTCTGCCAAAGGCAACCACTTTTTATCCCCTGTCAGATTGTAAGTCAGCCACATGCTGCCCGGAAAGAAACCGGAGCACCAGTCATCAATAGGTATATAGGAGATACTACCATCTGCATTGATGGTTCTTGGATTCAGAATTTTACCGGATTTCTCGATAATGTCTGTCTGAATTGTGTTTTGTGCTACAGCGTTGTCGATGTTGTCCTGAATAAAATCGACTTCAACCTTTTTTTGTCCACCGCAACTCGTAAAGATCAGAAGCGAAAGTCCCAATGCGCTAAGAATTGTTTTCATAATACATGGATTATTTGTTAAGTTAATAATTATCTGGTGGCAAAAGTAGTACTTTCAAATAGAATAGACCGTCCCAAATAATCCAATTCAGGGACAAATTTGGTACATTTCTCCCTTGAAGGGCATATTTGCACAGATATTCCCCAAAAGCCTGCTTAATTATTTAATGTAATTGAAAATGTAATTATAATAATCTGACTAATATATAATATATTCTGGTCATTTCAAAAAAAAGGCATTCTAACTCTTCTACATTTTTATTATATTTATTTGTAATTAACCGATTGATTGTTAATTATAATTATCATCATCACACCTACATAAAGTTATGCAAACTAAATAAGAAATTACTTATTTAGTTAGCTTTGCCATGTCTTTTCTCAGTCAAACTCTTCGTTGATGAGAATCAGACATATATAGATATTTGTACTTAAATCTACAACATATTATGAACACAACATGCCAACATCAACAAGGTGAAGGATACCTAAAACTCCTAAAGATTTTATGCTTATAATAAGAAAGATAGGCAAACGTTGTAAGCAATAATATTTATTGTTCGGATGCACTTTAACCATTTTATTATTTATATTTATGAAAAACCACCTAATAACAGTACTTGTCTGCTGTTTATTCTTCATCGGTTGTAAAGATGATAAAGCCAACTCTAATCAGTATGACCCATCTCAACCAGTAGTATTTACAGATTTTAGCCCTAAAGAGGGAGGTATGCGAACCCGCCTGTACATTGAAGGCAGTAATTTCGGGAATGATCCCACCAAAATTCACATTACGATCGGTGGAGAAAAAACCAAAACCATCGGAGCCGATGGAAAAAAGATTTATTGCATAGTTCCTTCCAAGGCTTTTGATGGAATAATCAATGTTCGTGTAGATGGTCCGGATGGCAAACCTATTGCAGAACATACATTTGAAGAGGAATTCAAGTACACTCCTGCAACGATCGTAGGTACCTTGCTACGTAAGGTAGACGAGGATAATAATTCTGCATTTCAAGAGGGTTCGTTCGATGAAGGAGCTTCTATTCCTTCCAATGACTGTATGGTGTTCGACCCCAAGTACAAGGATGGGGACAACCGGTTACTTTTTTCTTCAAACCATTCTGACGGTCTCCATCTAATAGACCTGACAGAACGGACTGTAAAACGTCTCTTCCCAAGAACGGGATATAGCACAATGTATTCTTTCACATTCAGTGCTGACGGAGACACGTTGCTATTTACCGATGATCACGGTCAGGACAACACCACCCGGGCAAATATCTATTATTCTCTCCGTCGTGAAAACTTTCGACGAATTCGTCCCTACAACTATGGCAGGACAGCATATAGCTTAGTGTATATGGATGACGGAACCATCTTTTACACCACCTGGTGGGAGGGAAAAGTCTACAAAATGATACGCAATGGGGCTATTCCCAATATCGACGAGAATGCGGAGGTTGCCTTTAGCCTGAGTCAGATATCGGCAGTGGGCGGTTCACATACGATATTATTCAGGCACCCGTCCAATAAATTCATGTATATGCTTTCCGACAATTTTGGCGCAGTGTTCAGAGCCGATTATGATCCGGTGGCAAAAACATTCGGTAATCCTAGCATCATTGCCGGAAACATGAACGATAAAAGTTTCAAGGAAGGAACGGGAGGAAGCGCCCGGTTTAACAAACCACAGTTCGGTGTATTCGTAAAAAACGAGAAATACGGCGAAGGAATTGGTCCTGACAACGACCAATATGACTTCTATTTTTGTGACAGAGAAAATCACTGCATCTGGAAACTGGATCCTCATGGGGTAGCGTCTCTTGCAGCCGGACGAAGTAACGAAAACGCCGACGGCAAAATATGGGGATACGTAGACGGCAATCCATTGCATGAGGCACGTTTCAATCAGCCAGCCGGTCTTGCTTACGACCCTGATACAGATATGTTCTATATTGGAGATATTGATAATAAAGGGATTCGTTATATGACAACGGAATAATACTATTTAAAACACAAGTAAATATGAGAAATGTAATCTTACTATTTTTATTGATAGTAGGCTGGACAACTACAGTCTGCGCTCAAAATGAACAAGAGACGATTGAGGTGACGGGAATCGTCACTGATCCAAAGAACGAACCTTTAATAGGCGTGAACGTTACAGCAAGAAATATGCCCGGCTTCGGTGCGATAACAGACATAAACGGACGTTACAAGATCAAGGTTCCCAATTATTCTTACTTGATTTTTTCCTATGTGGGATTTACAAAGCAGGAAATCTTTATCAAAGACAAAAAAATCATTAACATCGTTATGGCAGAGACGAAAGAAACGGTCATCGACGAGGTTGTTGTCACAGGGACCGGTGCTCAGAAGAAGGTAACTGTGACAGGTGCCGTTACCACAGTCGACGTTTCCCAGCTACGTACTCCGACGGCAAGCATCACTAATGCTCTTGCAGGCAATGTAGCCGGTATACTCGCCCGCCAGACTTCCGGACAGCCGGGTAGCAATATTTCTGAGTTCTGGATACGCGGTATCTCCACTTTCGGTGCCGGAGGCAGTGCATTGGTGTTGGTCGATGGCTTCGAACGTGATATGAATGAAATCAATGTGGAAGATATCCAGGACTTCTCCGTGTTGAAAGATGCCTCCGCAACAGCCATTTACGGTTCACGCGGTGCAAATGGCGTTGTCTTGATCACGACCAAACGCGGCAAGGAAGGGAAGACCCGCGTCAATGCCAAAGTAGAAACCTCGTATAATACACGCACCAGAACTCCGGAATTTGTGGACGGTCCAACATATGCCCGCATGATGAACGAAGCCTTGGTTAGTCGTAGTCAGGCTCCGGCCTATAGCGAAAGCGACTTGGAACTGTTTGCAAACGGGCTGGATCAGGATCTTTTCCCGAATGTGGACTGGATGAACTTAATACTGAAAGACGGTGCCCCCACTTATCGCGCAACTGTAGACTTGACCGGAGGTGGTACGGTAGCCCGTTATTTCATTTCTGCCAGTTATGTAAATGAAGGCGGTATGTACGAAACGGATCGTGCAATGACGGACTATAACACCAATGCCAACTACCATCGCTGGAACTACCGCATGAATGTAGACATAGACCTGACAAAATCCACGCTGCTAAAAGTAGGCGTATCGGGTTCTTTGGACAAGCAGAACCTGCCGGGAAGCCAGTATCATGAAATATGGCACTCGCTAATGGGATACAGTCCCATCGCTTCTCCAGTACAGTATAGTGACGGGAAATGGGCAGCAGTCGGTAGTGGAGGACGAAGAAATCCGTGGGTACTGACCACCCAGCAGGGATATCAGGAAACATGGAAGAATAAAATACAGACTACGGTTAATCTTGAACAAGATTTGAAATTTATCACAAAGGGATTAAAATTCTACGGACGTTTCGGATTCGATACATATACGGATAACGGTGACAACCGTTTCAAATGGCCGGAAAGTTGGTTAGCGGAACGGCAGCGTACCTCCGACGGAGAACTGCAATTCAGAAGAATAGAGACGCAGAAACTGATGGACGGAACGATGTATTCAAGTGGACAACGGAAGGAATACTTGGAGGCAGAGCTACACTATAACCGTACGTTTGGCGACCACATGCTAGGGGCCGTTTTAAAGTATTCTCAGGATAAGACTACCAATACATCTCACAACGGCAATACAGATAGCTACGAGAAGATTGTGCAGAGTATTCAGAATCGTCATCAGGGGTTTGCAGGACGTTTCACATACGGATGGAAATACCGCTACTTCTTTGACTTTAATTTCGGTTACAACGGTTCCGAGAACTTCGCCTCAGGTCAGCAGTTTGGATTCTTTCCCGCCTATTCTGTAGCATGGAACATCGCTGAAGAGTCAATCATCAAGAAACATCTCAAATGGCTGAATATGTTTAAGCTGCGCTACTCATATGGTAAGGTAGGTAACGACAATGTGGGAACCCGCTTCCCATACGTAGAGAAATTCGGGACATGGGATGAAGACGGTTATTATTACGGTGATATCGGCACCAGTAATTATTATTATACCGGACTGACCTATTCGAGAATTGCATCAAGCAGCATCACTTGGGAGGTAGCCAAGAAACATGACCTCGGACTTGACTTCTCTATGTTCAATGATAAGTTCAGTGGCAGCATTGACTACTTCCACGAACAGCGCAACGGTATTTATATGGTACGTAGTTACCTTCCTCAAATCATCGGTCTGAATCACATCACAACAAAACCTTATGCTAACGTGGGATCTGTCTTGTCCGAAGGTTTTGACGGTAATATCGCTTATAAGCAGAGAATAGGTGAGGTAGATCTTACAGTACGTGCCAACATGACCTATAGTAAGAATGAAATCAAGGAGTATGACGAAGAGAACAGCCGCTATCCGTATAAGATGAAATACGGATTCCGTGTAGACCAGGCACGCGGTCTGATAGCCGAAGGGCTGTTCAAGGACTATGAAGAAATCCGCAACAGACCCTCACAGGGTTCAGGCATCATGCCGGGAGACATCATATACAAGGACGTAAACGGTGACGGAGTCATTAACGGAGATGACGAAGTGCCCATTGGTGCGACCACCCGCCCTAACCTGATTTACGGGTTCGGTGTATCTGCACAATGGAAAGAATTTGATATCAACGTTCACTTCCAAGGAGCCGGCAAGTCATCCTTCTTCATAGACGGATTCACCGTATATCCATTCCAAGAGAAGTCATGGGGCAATATTCTGACGGATGTAGTGGGTAACTACTGGTCGCTGGGAACCAACGAAGATCCGAATGCCAAATACCCGCGTCTGAGTTATGGAGGTAATAGCAACAACTATCGTGCTTCTACTTACTGGCTGCGAAACGGTTCGTACATCCGTTTAAAGAATATGGAATTAGGTTACAACATCCCCAAACGGTTTGTCAATAAACTCCATTTGGACCGTGTGCGCCTCTACCTGATGGGAACGAATCTGCTGACCTTCTCCGACTTTAAGCTTTGGGATCCGGAACTGGGTAGTTCCAATGGACAACAATATCCGTTATCCAGAACAGTGACCATCGGACTGACAGTAGGAATCTAAAACAATCATTAAAAGAAAAGTTATGAATAAAAATAAATACATTTTATTGGGAGCAGTGGTACTCGGCTTGGGACTCACTTCCTGTTCCGATTTCCTAAATGTAGATCGCTATTTCAGAGACCAACAATCTACAGAACGCATTTTCTCGGACAAAGACTATACACTTCAATGGCTGTCATTCTGCTACAGTCGCCTGCAGGGAGATAATCTGGAGGTGGGACACAGTGACGTATGCCCTTTCAATTTCTCAGACGACCAAGTATTCAACGAACGAGGAGATCGTTTTGCTAAATTCAAGCGCGGCGAATATTTAAATTCCACTGGTGGCCAAAATGCTTGGAAATGGTCGTATGACGGAATCTATCAAGCCTCCATTCTACTGAATGAATTGTATGAGAATGAAGATCTCACTCCGGAGGAAGTGACGGACGTAAGAGGACAGGCACGTTTTCTGCGTGCCTATTTTTACTGGTTACTGCTGAGAAAATTCGGTCCGATACCTATCCTACCACCGGAAGGAGCCGACTATACAAAATCGTATGACGAGCTGGCCTACCCACGTAAAACCTATGATGAGTGCGTGTCATTCATCACTTCGGAACTGGAAATTGCAGCTACCGAACTGTTCGAAAAACGCGATAACTTGAACATTGCCCGCCCGACTAAAGGGGCCGCGTTGGCTGTACGTGCCAAAGTTTTCCTTTATGCTGCCAGTCCGCTGGTAAACGGAAATACGGAAATGGCAGACTTCACCAACAAGGACGGGCAACAGTTGATTCCACAAGAATACAATGAAGAGAAATGGGCAAAAGCCGCTGCTTCTGCCAGAGACATGATCGAGTACTCGGAAATGAGCGGACTCTACAAACTTTATACTTTTGAAAGACGCCCGGTTAGTACAGACGAGGCTTATCCAACCACTATTGAACCGCCATATCATGAGGAATACAGTAACAAGCCTTTTCCGGAAGGATGGTCCAATATAGATCCATTTGAATCATATCGGTCTCTTTTTAATGGAGATATCTATGCAGCCGAAAATCCGGAACTTATTTTTACCCGAGGAACCAATGGTGACAGCAATGACTTAAAAACAGACAACACGATGGTAGATTTCGTAAAGCATCAACTGCCCGGAACTTTTGGAGGATATAACGTACACGGAATGACCCTGAAGCAGAGTGAAGCATACGCTATGGCAGATGGTACATCATTTGACAAAGAATGCTACACATTATGGAAAGGGAAGTTCACAAACGATGAAAACAAAGATGAACACAAGTACGACAATGTAAAAAATGGAGTATGGTGGGGATACACCAACCGTGAACCTCGTTTCTATGCTTCCGTAGCTTTCAACGGAGCTCAATGGAACGCACTGAGCATTAAGGAAGAAGGAGGAAAAGACTCACGAAATAAACAAATCTGGTATTATCGCGGAGCAACCGACGGTCGTATCAATGGATCTGATAACTGGTGCATTACGGGCATCGGCATCATGAAATATGTAAATCCGAACGATTGCGCCAAATGGGGAGGCTCTATCTACCAAAAAGTGGAACCTACACTTCGTTATGCCGACATATTACTAATGTATGCAGAAGCACTGAATAATATTTCCGAAGGGACACACTACCAGGTGACCTCATGGGACGGAAGCCAGACTTACGACATCTTCCGTGACAAAGAACAGATGCGACGTGGAGTTAAGCCTGTCCGTATGCGTGCCGGAGTCCCCGACTATAGCGATGAAGTATATGAAAACCCGAAAAAATTCTTTGAAAAAATAGTTCATGAACGGCAGATCGAATTCTTTGCGGAAACCCAACGCTACTATGACCTGCGTCGTTGGAAAATTGTCGAAGAACATGAAGGAGAACAAATCTACGGTTGCAATACACTGATGAACGAAGAATACAAGGACATGTTTTATCTGCCAGTCAGAGTGGCCGAACTACAGACTTCTTTCTCACGCAAACAGTACTTCTGGCCTATCAGCTTCGATGAGCTGAAACGCAACAATAATCTCTCACAAGCTCCCGGATGGCAGAATTATGATTAGTGTTAACATTATAAACCAAAAGATCAATATGAGAAAATTATATATTTTAGGAATGATACTGGGGATGTATGCAACATTCAGTGCATGCAATGACGAGTGGAAAGATGAACTTTACACACAGATGCTTTCTTTCAAGGCACCTTTAGGTGACAACGGCTTGAGTGAAATTTATGTACGCTATCAGCCGGATGGAACAGGAATATACCAGTTGCCGGTCATTGTCAGCGGCTCGAAAAGCAACAGTCGGAATATCGATGCAAAAATAGCCGTGGATGAGGATACGCTCCGAATACTTAACCAGGAAAAATTCCCCGTAGGTCGTCAGGACCTCTGGTATGTCCCCCTTGCAGAACAGCATTATTCTTTTGAATCAAACATTTGCCATATTCCTGCGGGAGAGAATATACAGCTCTACCCCATCCATTTCAACTTTAACGGGTTGGAACTGGATGAGAAATACGTACTTCCGCTGACTATTGAAGAAGACCCTTCTTATGTTCAAAACAAATATAAGGGACGTTATAAAGCGCTGCTGGGAGTCAATCTGTTAAATGACTCCTCCGGAACGTATAACACCACGCTGATGAACATCTACATCGAAGGAACGACAACCGATCCCGCTAAGGTAGATACGCGCTTAGCCCGCGTAGTGGACGAGAATACCATTTTCTTCTATGCCGGTTCAACGTGGGTGGAAGATGAGAACCGCTCCAGGTATAAAGTATTCGTCGAGTTTGAAGAAGGAACGGAGGACGAGGAAGGTACTATTAAAGGAAAGTTGAGATTGTACGGTGACGAAGGCGAACCGGGAATCAATATCCGACCATTGGGAGAATGCAAATATGAAAAACGAATCATTCAGCACGAGACCATCAAATATATGGAACGCCACCTTACCACACTGGAACTGAGTTATAAGTACACGGATGTCACTTCCAATCCGGATTATCCGATAACTTACGAAGTAAAAGGTTCTATGACAATGGAACGCCAGATCAACCCGTTGATACCGGATGAGGATCAAGCTATTGAATGGTAAGAGAAAATTAAAAAAGGAGGAGACAAGCACTTGATTAAACATAGAAGCTTATCTCCTCTTTCTTTTATCAGGATACTCCATATAGCATTTTTATTAGATGATACGAATGCAAACACCATACCAGTCATAAGGTATTCGAGATTGATGAAGAATAATACCCCCTAAAAACGTAAGTATCCGACAGCCATATATGGGAATATATTTATTACATTTGCGGAAGAATCTTGAATTTTAAATTATAGGCTAATTCGGCTCTCATAACTTATCATTCAACGTTTCAAATTAGTAATTCAAAATTAATCATTATGACCCCACAAGAGTTTTTTAAAAAGGACCTGTTCGCCGAAAATGCAGGCGTAGTATTGCTTGAAGTACGCGAAGGATACAGTAAAGCCAAACTGGAAATAAAACCCGAACATCTTAATGCCGGAGCGCGGACACAAGGAGGAGCGATTTTCACGCTGGCAGATCTGGCACTCGCCGCAGCTGCCAATTCGCACGGAACACTCGCTTTCTCTCTTTCATCCTCAATCACTTTTCTGCGTGCCAGCGGTCCGGGCGACACCCTCTATGCCGAGGCACGCGAACGGTATATCGGCCGAAGCACCGGCTGCTATCAAATAGATATTACTAACCAGAACGGAGACTTGATCGCTACATTCGAATCAAGTGTTTTCCGGAAAGATCAGAAAGTACCTTTTACTCTGTAGACAGACTATTTAACTATAGAAGTCAATGGATGACGATGACCTCTGACATCATTTAAGAAAGCTTTGGCTGAACCGAAATTCAAGAACATATCTAAACGGACAGGAAGGTGGTTCTTATCATCTGTTACGAAGAAAGTAATCACTTCCTTTTCTTTCCCTTTTTTATCGTATTCAACTAATGAGAAGATCAGGCAGCGATAGGTAACCCCATTTTCCGCTTTCACATTCTCTTTTCCCCGATAAATCAGTGTCTGTTCTTCCACTTTACGTCCGGTAGCCATCGGGAATTTGATTTTATCGCCTACCTTATAATCAGCAGGATCATAAGAACGCGCTTGGGCAAGGATAGTCAGCATATCGTAGATGCAGCGACTGTCGCTTTCTTCCGACTCCTGAACTTCTCCGTCACGGAACGTACGTTTTTGTTTGGCAAAGCAAAGGCCGTCTTTATAAGAGAACCAAGCCTCATCTACCGTATAGCGTTTTCCTTCCTCGGCACCTTTACGGAAATAACGAGGTTCCAGTTTTTCACCCATGACGCAAGTCAGTGTATCGCGCATCTTGAAAAAGAAGTCGGCACGCTTGCTACCTAAGGCAAGCAGATTGATACGGTAAGCCGGTTCCGAATGATAGGTAGTTGCATTAGTCGTCAGACTGGCTATACCCGCTTTCACCCAAACGAATTTCCAGTTGAAGTACAAGTCATACATTACATGCTCTCCGGATTGAAAAGCATCGTTTTTAGCTTCACACTGAGCATTGGCAGGAAGCGCAAAACTTCCCATCAACAATGCAAGAATTCCAACAATTAGATGACGTCGCAAATTAGCGACGGTTACGGTTTTGGTTATTTCTATCTCTTTCTCTTTCTTTCTTTTTCTTGTCTTCATCTGGTTTTTGTTTTTTTAGTTCATCCAGTTTCTGTTTGTCTACAGGAGTTGCGTGTATATCCCAGTTTTGGTCAACATCCCATAACGCTTTATATTCAACAACCTTGGGGAAATAGTAAACTTCTTCCGGTTGTATTCCTTTTGCATAGTCTCCCGTGTCCCATTCTCCGTTTCCATTTCTATCATTAATCAGTCTGGCGGCATATTTCCCCGGATTCAGGTAATAGAAATCTGCCCTTCCATCCTCCACCAGTCTTCGTCGAACCACTTTATCTTGGGTATCCAGTAATTCTACAAATGCCTGAGGATCTGCTCCTGTAACAATAAAATGAAGAGTAAAATATTCATCCTCGCTACGTACCTTAAATGATTGTTTTATCTTATCGGTAAACAAACCATAAATGCCATGAAACGCAGTTGAGTCCACCGAGAACTCATATTCCATTGTAGGCTCCCAATCATTTTCCGGATACAGATTAAACCGCCTCAGATTCAATGAGTCTTGTTCGAATTCGAAAGGAATATCTTTCCAAATCGTATCCACCTTCTGCCGCAGATGAATTGCCGCAGTATCAAAACTTGCAATCGGCTCCTCAAAGTTTAAAGAAACATAGCCATACACGTCCATTGATGAAGGTGCATTCACATTCACCGGTAAGAATTTAGTCGGTATCGGCTCATCTTCTTCACCCTCTTTCTTTTTCTTCTTTTTCTTCTTCTCGGGCTCTTCTTTGGTCAGAGTCTTTTGTTTGGATACCAATTTCAATGTATCTGTACGCGGAATTAACTGGTTCAGCGTATCCGTATAAAGATAGGTAAGGCTAAGAGCCAGAGTATCCTGTTTATAGAGCAAAGAGTCCTTTACCCAATAATGAATCGTATCGTTCCGCTGGTTCTTTTCTATCACAAAAGCCTCCTTTTCATCGAAGTTCAACCCTTTCAGTACAGGCAGGGGATCTGCTTTGCCAGCAAAA
>ENA-ORMJ01001221-ORMJ01001221.1-human-gut-metagenome-genome-assembly--contig:-NODE-1221-length-16179-cov-6.521893_pt1 | contig 16179 bp, 10 predicted proteins | sample MGYA00242100_ERZ508989 | MGnify/ENA primary metagenome ERZ508989 (study PRJEB26280, sample SAMEA2531403) | human gut metagenome | biome: human gut; feature: human-associated habitat; material: faeces...
TTGCCAACAAAAACGACACGCCTAAAAATTTTAAGTTTCTCATATTCTTTTATTTAAAATGGTTATTTGGTTATTAATACTCCACCATTGCAAGGAATAGCCAATTGTAATTCTTGTTTCTTCCCTATTTCTATTTGTTTCACATCGCCCTGCAATGCCTTATCATCACTAAATAGTCTCACCTTTTCTCCATTGGAGAACATCGGCAAATTAACTTTAAGTTTCAGTGTTTCCTTCTGCGCATTTACTCCGGCAATATACCATTTGTCTCCATGACGACGGGCAAGAATAACGTATTTACCAGGATAACCGTCAATGAAACGTACCTCATCCCAAGTCGTTGGAACCTCTTTCATAAAATCAATTGCCCACGACGGAGAATCGGTCAGGTTATTCGGTGCCAGAGCAAAATGCTGTACCGGACTCTGAAATAGAACCGCCGTAGCCAGTGCGTAGACATCTGATGTCACCCGCCGGCTTCCCCGTGGAGCATTATCCGCATTATAATATTTGTTCAATGCACTACCTCCAAAATCCATGCTACCCACAGTGTTACGGATAAACGGATGCAGGGTGGCATTAAAAGCCTCATTATCACAGCTGCCTTGAGAGAAATGAAGATTTTCACTAGCCAATACAGCCTCACTCGATGCGAAGTTAGGATACATACGTTCCCAGCCACGAGGCAAAGTACATCCATGGAAAATAACTAAAAGACCGTACTCGTTTGCATCCGACAAGATATCCTCATACAACTGCATAGTCATTTGCTTGTCACCTCCGAAAAAGTCAACTTTTATTCCACGAATACCAATGCTTTGCATCCATTTCATCTCCTTACGTCTGGCTATCGCATTATCCATAATACCTCTCGGAGTTTGCGGAGCATCATTCCAATACCCATTCGAATTATACCACAAATAAAGAGCTACCCCTTTGTCCTTCCCATATTTAGCCAATTCTTCAATTTTATCACGCCCTATTTGCTTATCCCACAAAGCATCCACCAACACGGACTGGTATCCCATTGCTGCCGAGAAATCAATATACCGGAGTTGCTCTTTATAATTAGTACTTCCATCCATACCGATAATCCAGCTCCATGAACCCCGGCCATACGTATACTCTCCTTTTGCCTGATAAAGCGGTTTTACAACATCAAAAGGAACCGTTGTCTCCACTATTGGAGCCAAAGTCTTGCCCACAGTAATAGTACGCCAAGGCGTCTCGCCCGGCAACGCTATCCCCGGAGAAACCGTACCATTCCCATTTGCTTCACCTTCTTGCGGAAATCCAATGGTATACACTCCTCCTTTGTGTCCCAACAGACGGCTCGCACAATATCCACCATTTACTCCCGTTTCGGAAACAAGTGTCCAACCGTTATCTCCATTACGGAATAAACAGGGAAATGTGTATCCTTCTCCCCAGCCATTTTTCCCTGCGACATCATCTGCCGTATAAGACGTCTCATAACTTGGAGAAGTACGGGCAAATCCCCCCATCGGTTTACTTTGCGGACAAAGGAAAGTGGTGGTTCCGTCAGGAAACGCAAATCCTGTGGCTTCTTGCTTAACCACGCAACTTAGTGTCTCACCTTGCGGATACATCTTATATTTAAAAGCAACATCGTTATTACTTATGCGGAATATAACATCATAAATTGTTTTCCCTTGTTGTGTAAACGAAAATACAGCTTCATTTGCCACATAACGAACCTTGCTCTTTTTAATAGAAGCCAACTCGTATGTTTCATCTATTTTATTTGTTGAAACATTCTTCTCCAGCGACATCCCCGATGAGAAATCTCCTATATTTGCAATCATCCCCAATGGAGATGGTTTCAAAAAGAGAACATTGTCATAACTAACAGAATAAGAGGGTCTTCCATCCATATCTGCGACTGTTACTACCAGCTTTCCATCAGGACTTGTTATCTGTTTATTTTCTGCACTTGCAACGCTACTACCCAATAACATAGCCATTACTATAAAAAACTTCACCATATTTCTACTTTTTAGATTCTTCTCTATTGGCATAATCACACATTCTATTACAATCAAAACTTTACAGAAATAGCCTTTCCATTATAATCGACGTTTTTTTGAGTCCCGTCCTGGAGAGTTACAGTAAACTTACAGTTCTTCAACATTCCCTCATACGCACCTTTTCTTGCTCCTATCGTCAATTTACAAGATGTATTATTCCACGAGATTGGAATTTCCGTATAAACGCCTTTTTCGTAGTTGTAATTATCAAATTCATCTTCATATAAAATGAAGTTTCCATTCGCACCCGCATATACCTTCAATTCAAGATGACTCCACGGTTTTTCAGTTGCATACTGAACTTGTGGACCGACAGGAATAATACTACCCGCTTTTACATACAATGGAATAACATCAAGTGTAGTCTCTTTGGTAATTTCCTTTCCGCCTTCGTGTTTCTCGTTCGTCCAGAAGTCATACCATAGCGTTCCTGCCGGTAAGTATATTTTAGTAGATTTCGTTTCCATGAAATCCACAGCAACGTCAGTTTTTGCTTTTTTCACTCCATCTCTGTTCCATCCTTCTTCTTCGGAGACTTTTACCACAGCTTCCGGTGTATATTGTGCATGAGCAATCGGAGCTACAAGGATTGATTTTCCAAACATATATTCGTCATTGATATCCCACACCTTTCTGTCATCTACAAAATCCATCATCAAAGCGCGCATAAAACTCGATTGGCGATTGCTCACCTCCCAAGAAGTAGAATAAATATAAGGCAACAGAGAGTAACGCAAACCTATCATCTTCTCGATAGCATCATATACAGGCTCACCCTTCTTTCCGAACTTATAGATTTCCCTATAAACATCCGTCCCGTGCGAACGCATCATCGGATTGAACGTTCCAAACTGCAACCAACGCACATAAAGTTCCTGATACAATGGATTTTTTGAAGCACTATCATCATTCCAGCTTTTATTATAATGTCCTGCAAAAAAGCCACCAATATCACTATTCCAGTGAGGCATACCACACAAAGAAAAGTTTAATCCGGCAGGAATCTGATTTCTAAAACTCTCCCATGTGGAAGCGACATCACCACTCCAGACATTTGCACCATAACGTTGCTGCCCCAAGAATCCCGAACGGGTTAAAATAAACACCCGTTTGTCCGAAGTCACTGCACGCTGATGGTCGTAAACCCCTCCGACAGTCATCAACGGATAAGCATTGCGCACCCTACGGAACGAGCCCAGATAGGTTTTGGTATCCATATCCTCCGGCTTCCAATCCAAATGATCGGGTTCGGTAGAATCCATCCACCAGGCATCCATTCCCAACTTAAAAATTCCATCATTCAGATATTTCCAATAAATGTCACGCGCTTCGGGATTGTAAGCATCATACACTCTTACACCGGAAGGGTATTCCATGTTGGGGGGCCATGACTCCAATCCCGATTGCGGCCAGGTAGTGAAGTTAAACAACATCCCTTTTTTGTCCAATTCTCTATAAGGTTTAGTCATCGGTCCGAATGACGACCAGATAGATATAGCCATGTGTGCGTTCATCGCATGGACATCCTCAATCATCTTTTGAGGATTATTGAAAGTCGGATTCTGAAAATCCATCGCATTCCACAAATAGTTATGCCCCCAATATTGCCAATCCTGAATAATGCCATCCAAAGGAATACCCAATTCACGATATTTACGAACAACGTCTACCACTTCCTCCTGACTCTTATATCTTTCCTTACTTTGCCAGTAACCATAAGTCCATAAAGGAAACATCGGCGCTTGCCCGGTCAGGTTGCGTACCTGTGCTATAACACCGTCGGCATTTTTCCCATACATGAAGTAATAATCCACACAGTCACCTACTTCAGAACGGAAAGATGTTTCAACTTCGTTATCCGTAAAAAGAGTCGGCGAATAGTTATCCCAAAACACACCATATCCTTTAGTGGACTGGAAGAAAGGTGACACATCTTCAACATTTCCCTGTATCAGATTTTTAGTCATGTTCCGCTGAATCATCTTTCCATTTTGCAATTGTCCCAAACCATAAATGGCTTCCTCCTTATCTAATATAAAAGGTTGATAAACCTGATAAGTTTTTGTCCCGGCATCATCGAAATCGATAAACTGCATACCGGATTTCTCTGCCAATAATGATTTGCCATCCTTTGAGAAATAAGAAACAATTCCCGTCCCGGTGTCCACACTGACACTTAGTTCACTGGTATTCAATACAATCTTATTATCTTTTATATCAGCTTTGAAACTTACCTTTTCAGGTTTTGCAATTACAGAAAGACTCTCTTTTTCATAGGCAACACCTTCCGGAGACTTTATTATCCTCGCCACAGCAGGCGCAAAAAATTGTACTTCTATATCCACTGCATTCACTGTGGTCTTGATACCCGACGATGTTTTCTGATAATTTTGTGCGAATAAAACATTTGTACTGAAGCATAAACATATACCCCAAAATAGATGATGTATTTTCATAATTATAGAATAATAAGGTTTCTAATTAATTACCAACAGATGTTGCATACAGTCCAATCATTGCTCCTGTAAAGCCACCAGCCTCATTAGTAGAAAGAATATCGCCGGAAACGGTTCCTCCTAAATTTAGGAAACCCTTGCCATCAATCGAATAATTAAAACGATAATCATCTCCATTGGCTGTTACTTGCAGTGTCACAGGTTTCTCTGTTTCTATTTTCACCTCACCCAGGACACTCGCTTGTCCTTTTTCGGTTCTTTGCAGTATCAGGTAATAGTCTTTTCCCTTTTTAGTGATACCGAAAACATAGTGATATCTTTCATTTTGATAACATGTTATACCGGCAAAATCTTTCTCATTTTTCGGTTTGTACTCCATGGTTGCTGCCGCGGTAAATTGATTATGCTGCTGACGGTAGAACAAAGTAGAAGTAGGTTTCACTTCATTGATATTTGAGGTAAAGGGGACGATCCGCAATCCTTTATCGGTCATATCAACGAATTCTTCACGAGGACCTCTAAGACCAATCCATCTAAAGTCTAATGTCTTATCGGAGAAATCATCCTTAAAGACAAAGTTGCCACTAGGCAAATAACCGTTTTTCCCTGTTTGGTTCTCTACTCCCGAAGGCATCTTCAATGTAGGTTTCATAGGGATAAGCCCATTCTCGAAAACGGGAAATGTTCCGCTCCAGTCCACCGGAAGAATAAAAGTTTCGCGTCCGGTATTCACTCTGTTCTTCTCATTGGGGCGTATTCCTAAAAATACACCATAATATTTTCCGTCGGGTCCCTCCACTAAGTCTGCATGACCAGCCCAGTCTACTTTATCCGCTCGATTTGCAGGAAAATAACGTTGAGTCAAAATAGGATTATTATTTGCCGGGAGATAAGGTCCTTTCGGATGATCACTTACAAAAATGACTTCGCTATGCCAGCCTCCGGTTCCTCCTTCCGCACACATTAAATAATAACGTCCATCTTTCTTATAGATATGAGGAGCTTCAATCCATATCGGCTTTTCTTCTATATTAACGCCACCGTTTACTATGATCCGGTCCGTTCCCGGAACCACTTTATCATTCTCCACATCATAATCCCATATTTTTATGACACGGTGTCCCGAGTAACGCTCGTTTGCTTTAGCAGGAGCATCATTATGTACCACGTATGCCTTGCCATTATCATCAAAGAAAAGAGAAGGATCAATGCCTTCAAATTGAAGTTTGACCGGATCACTCCAGCCATTCTCCGGATTCTTTGTCTTTACCACCATATTTCCAAAGCCACCGGAAAATTGAGTGGTTATCATATAAAACGTATCATTATTGGGATTATATCTTATAGCAGGAGCATATACACCTGCACTAATACCGCAATCTTCAACCTTTAATTGTGACGTTCTGTCCAGCACATGACCGATTTGTTTCCAGTTGACCAGATCATTAGAATGGAAAATAGGCACCCCGGGAAACATAGCAAAAGATGAGCACACTAAATAATAATCATTACCTTTCCGCGTTATACTCGGATCGGGATAGCAACCCTGCAAAATAGGATTATAGAACTCACCCGGCTTTAAAGGATTGTTTTGATAAATAGCATCCTCCCCCTGATAAATAAATTGCGTAAAGACAGGAGCATTTTTCGTTATTTTACCCTTGCCACTCACCTCCATATTAAAAAACAGCATAATAAATACGACAAGCCCCACGGATTGCCAGCCCGACAAAATCAATTTTAATGTTCTCATATTATCACTTTTTATTTTCTATAATTTCCTGTTCCATAGTAGTGTTTGCAAATGTATCGATTCGGTTTTATCATATATGTACAATCATGATACAGGCATCTATATACAGGTTACATTTATCACAGACATGTAACATGATTCTTTTCTGATGTAACAAAAAGCCCCAAAACAGAAAAATGGTAAGATAAATGACTATATTACCTATTATTTCAACACTTTTATTCCCCATCATTTAAAAGACTGAATATCAAGCATTAGCAAATATTCATTTTCCTTTAAAAGAAAGCCCCCGTTGGTTTAAAAGAAACGGGGGCTTGGTTTAAAAGAAACGACCCGTTCCTTTTAAAGGAACAAGGTCGTTCTTTCTTTATTCATTCAATAAATAAATCCGGATTGTCTATCTGTAAAAATAAACAAAATTCCAAAGCGGTATTACTGTACGTTCATTACAATCGTTTTCAACTTATTTCTATCAGAAGTTCCTCCATACAGTAATTCATAAGTACCTTCCAACGGACGCATCGTATTCGACTCTACATCAAACCATTCAAAGTTCTCACCGGTAAGAGGAATAGCTACTGATTCAGTTTTCCCTGCCGGAATATGAACGCGTTTGAAAGCACGCAAGGTATAACGGGGACCTTCCTTATCACCCGGACGTCTCAAATAAACCTGAACCACCTCTTCTCCATCACGTTGTCCGACATTGCTTACCGGAATAGTCAATACTACATTTTCACCTTTGGCGATTGTATTCTTGCTCAATTTAGCTTCTCCATAAGTAAAGTCAGTATAACTCAACCCGTGACCGAATGGAAAAAGTGGTTGCTGTTGCATATATCGATAGGTACGCCCCTTCATGGAATAGTCTTCAAAGTCCGGCAATTGATTCACATCCTTATAGAAAGTGACCGGCAGGCGTCCACCGGGATTATACTCTCCCCAAAGAGCATCAACGATAGCTGTACCACCCGCCTGTCCCGGATACCATGCCTGCAGAATCGCTTCACAAGTAGTCGTTTCGGGCACTAGTCCGATAGCTGAACCGGAATAATTGATAAAGACAACCTTTTTACCAGCCTTCTTCAAAGCTTTCAACAAATCACGTTGAACGTCCGGAAGTTCAATATCCGTACGGTCACCACCCTTAAATCCGGGAACTTCTACCGGCATTTCCTCACCTTCCAGACTTGGAGAAATTCCACCAGCAAAAAGAATCACATCAGCATCCATTACTCTCTTCACTGTGAGGTTCAAGTCGATCCCGACCTCTTTGCCCAAATCAAAATCAAGTGTAGCCCTTTCATTCCGTTGTTTGAATAAAATCTCGATATGATACTCTTTTCCAGCTTTCGCCTGTAACGTATAGAGGTTCGTCGGATTCTTAACATATATTTTCCGAGCCACTTGCTCACTATCTATAATAAGAGTCACTTCACCATCCAGTTGGAAACGGAAAGCAACATCACCCGACTGCGAAGGACGAAAGACAGATTCATAACGAGCCGAGAAATTAGTAATTTCCACACCAGGCGCAAACGTAGTAGCCCCTGTTGTCGCAAAATGGAATGCTGTGGAAATCTGATCGGTAGCAACCACTTCCCCTTCACGATCACGATTATTCCAATATTCTGCCAAGAAACCGGGTTTACCATTTATGCTACATTCATCAAACAGGCTTTGGAGTGTCTTTCCGTCCACACGGTCACAACCCGGTTCGTATATGATTTGTCCTTCCGGTAGTTTGGCACGGACAGCTTCCAATAAGGTAACCGTATGTGCCGGAATACCGTTATAATTTCCCCACTGCATCACGGAGTCATTGGCATTAGGTCCCATAACAGCTACTTTCAGATGGGTATTCAGAGGCAGGATGTTGTTTTTATTCTGCAAGAGCACCAATGATTCACGGGCCATACGCAAAGCCAGTGCCTGATGTTCCTTACTATTCAACACAGAGGCCGGAATTTCCGACCAGGCCGGTTGTTCGTCCATTTCTCCCAGTTCAAAACGTGCTGTCAACAAACGTTTCAATGAAATATCTATTTCTTTTTCGTCAATCAAACCGGCTTTTACAGCATCCGCCAGTGAAGCATATTCACTTCCACATTCAAGGTCTGTGCCTGTCCGCACAGCAGCGGCCGAAGCGTGTTCCTTGTCCGGGTGAGTCCCATGCGTTCCCGGTCTATAGAAATCGGAGATCGCTCCACAGTCAGAGACTACAATGCCTTTGTATCCCCATTCATCCCGCAATATTTGCATCAACAGGCGATTGCTGCCACAACAAGGCTCTCCCTCAAAACGATTGTAGGCACACATCACTTCCTTTACATGCGCTTTCTGTACCAAATCTTTAAAAGCAGGCAGATAGGTTTCCCATAAATCCCGGGGATCTATATTCTCCGCATCAAAACTATGCCGGTTCCACTCCGGACCTGAATGAACAGCAAAGTGCTTGGCACATGCGTGCAGCTTATCATACTTAGTATCTTCCGGTCCTTGCAAGCCACGGACTACAGCCATTCCCATTTGTCCTGTCAGATAAGGGTCTTCACCGTATGTTTCCTGACCGCGTCCCCAACGAGGGTCACGGAATATATTGACATTCGGTGTCCAGAATGTTAATCCCTGATAGCGTTTCAGCACGCCGCTTTCACCGAAAATACGCGATTTTACGCGAGCCTCATCGGAAGTGGCATTGAACACCTCATATAATAATGAATCATTAAAAGAAGCTCCCATACCGATAGACTGGGGAAAAACAGTAGCCAATCCGGCACGTCCCACACCGTGCAACGCTTCATTCCACCACTCATATTCTTTAATTCCCAGTCGAGGGATAGCAGGTGACGCATTTTGCATTAATGATACTTTTTCTTCCAAAGTCAACCGGGGCAACAAATCCTCCGCCCGTTGTTCCGCCGTTAAAGAAGTGTCCTGGTAAGGCAGCAATTGCTTACATGCCGAAAACGATAACACCAAACAAACACCCATAATCGGTATCCAACCTCTTTTCATAATATTATACTTATTAGTTATGATTAATTTGGAAACAAAAATAGCCTATTTTCCAATAAAACAATGTTTCATTGGTTACAAATACATATTTGTGTGTTACATTGACGCATCACAGAACGAATAATCAAAAGAGTCCACATCTACATAACCGCCCACAGAACGTGTAGCATAGTTAAATATGGCAAACTTACTGCCCATAAACATACGGGTGTAGTCAAATTTCATCTTGACAGGCAGACCGACAGGTATCCATGCTTTCCCATCAAGACTATAAGAAAAACGAGCCTCATCCCGTCCATTGGTAAAGTCACCTTCCACACGCAAGTAGACAAGCTCTTTGTTAAGAGGTATACGGGCTTGTTCGGTCATATCCACACGGCTAATGGCACGCTTCGTTTTCTCAAATACACTTTTCTGTTCACTCATCACAAGAGACAGTTTATTTCCGTTCTTTTCAATCGTAAGCACACCGCTGTCACCATTAAAAGCCGATAATCCTGCACGGTCACCATCTTTCATGCCCCCCAGAGAGAGACTGACAGTGCCCATACATTTCGGTCCTACCATACGTTGAGTCAACGTATTGGGAGCAACAAACAGGTTATCTACCACACGGGAGGTTTTCAAACGCAGAAATCCGGGACGATCGGTAAGACTCCATGCCTGATCGACGGGGTTATGATTCCACTGCCAATAGAGGGAAAGTCCGGAAGCGGAAAAATCATCCGAACCACAGATACCATCCATTGACATATACGATAAAGTGGTATCATTCGGAATGTGCCCATCCTTGTCTCCCAGCATAGGCCAACCATCTTCCGTCCATGTACAAGGCATAAGACACGGCACACGCCCTACGCCACCACGATCCTGAAAAATCAGTCCGTACCATTCACCGTTTTTCCCGTCTACGATGCATCCCTGACCAACACCGCCATGCCCGTCAAACTCCGTTTCAAGAATGACACGCTTTTCGTAAGGTCCGGTAATCTTATCGGCACGATAGCATACTTCACGACGCAGACGGCCGGGAATACTCCAATCCATAGAAATCATCAGCAAATAATATTTCCCATTATGCTTGATGACGGAACTACCTTCCAACAGCCCTTGTTCGTCAGCATCCCGTTCAAATATTTGCTGATTGATGCCACCGGGAAGTACATCGGTCAAATCAGGTTTCAACTCCGTAAGCTGTCCCGTACTGTGAAAGAGATACACCCGCCCGTCATCATCAAACAGAAGCGAACCGTCATGGAAATGCGGGGGGCGCGAAAGAAGTTTCCAGGGACCGGCCGGATCTGTCGCAGTATAGACAAACCCACGTCCGGGCGCACCATTGGCTGTAAACCATACATAGAATTTACCGTCATGATAGCGGATAGATGATGCCCATTGTCCTTGCCCGTAAGCAGTGCCTTCGAGCAAATCATAACGAGGACCATCGTCAATGCGAGAAAATACGTAGCTGATAGTTTCCCAATGTTTCATGTCCGGCGAACGCATGATAGGCGCTCCCGGCATCAGGTGCATAGTAGTGGAAACCATGTAAAAGTAATCACCTGCACGACACACCGACATATCGGGCACGTCAGCATAAAGAATAGGATTACGGTATTGTGCTCCGGCTGATAGCGGAAAGAACAATGTAAAAAGAGTACACAGTAAAATAGTGTTGATTTTTGTTTTCAGCATAATCATCGTTTTTTTATTAACTGGCTACATTATCTATTATTTGAAAGCTAATTATTTAAAATGTTTCTTGTTATCTTCCACATCACAAAAATAGAAAATGCAAACAGATATATTGCCCAAAGTATGCTACATGATTTCTTTGTGATGCTACATATCGAATGAAGAATGTTACATCTATATTTACTCATGTTACATCACCCTATCTCCCAAAGAGAGGAGACTGTATTCAGCCTCCTCTCACTTATTACATACCCGAAACAACAGGCATCAACAACTATTCTTATTACAAGAACTTATCAGAACTCAACCAGTATGCGGAACACCTTTCCCGGATTAGCCGTCCATTCCTGCATAGCTTCCAAAGCTCCTTCCGGTTTGGCAATCTTCGAAATCAGTTCTTCCACCGGACAGTTGCCTTCTTTCATATAATTAATAACCGCACGGAAATCGGCAGGTAACGCATTTCTGGAACCACGGATATCCAGTTCTTTCTGAACGAAATATTTCGTTTGGAAAGCTACTTCGCTTTTGGCATAGCCAATGCAAACGACCCGTCCTGTAAAACCGACTTCATCCACCGCCATCACATAAGTGACCGGACTGCCGACAGCTTCAATCACCACATCGGCACCGAAGCCCTCCGTTATCTGTTGCATCCGTTCGTGTACATTTTCTGTCTTGGAGTTAATCACATGAGAAGCACCTACCCTTTTCGCCAGTTCCAGTTTCTCGTCATCCAAGTCGACAGCAATGACCGTTGCCCCTCTCAAAGCAGCACGTACAATGGCACCGATACCAATCATACCGCAGCCAATAACCATCACAAACTCATTATCGATTACCTGCGCACGAGATACCGCATGGAATCCGACACTCATCGGCTCAATCAACGCACAATCGCGAGGAGAGATATTACCAGCCGGAATAATCTTCGTCCAAGGTAAAACTGCATATTCGCACATCACTCCATTGCGTTGTACCCCTAATGTTTCATTATGCTCACAGGCATTGACACGACCATTACGACAGGAAGCACATTTTCCACAATTGGTGTATGGATTCAATGTCACGTTCATCCCTTTTTCAAAGCCGGCCGGAACATTCGGACCAATCTCCTCAATCACCGCTCCTACCTCATGTCCCGGGATTACCGGTAACTTCACCATTGGATTACGCCCCAAAAAGGTATTCAGATCAGAGCCACAGAAACCCACATACTTGATTCTTACTAATACTTCACCGACACCAACGGTCGGTTTTTCCAGTTCAACCACCTTCATTTCGGAGGGATTGACAATTTGAACTGCTTTCATTTTATTTGTTTGAGATAAATTTATTAATCAATTACTTTATAGCCCTTCCAACCGTAATAGGCACAAAACGCAAAACAAATCATCGGTATGCCATAAGCGACATAATAAATATGTTCATTAACGTGCATGAAGTACGCTGTCAACTGAGGAAGACAGGCATTACCGACAATTGCCATTACCAGAAAGGCCGAACCGCTCTTTGTCTGATTTCCGAGTCCTTTCAGTGCCAAAGAGAACTGTGTAGGATACATGATAGACATAAAGAAAGAGATGGCGAGCATCGCATACAGTCCGATCATTCCTCCCCATAGCATCACGACACCACACAAAAGGATATTCATCAGCATACACCAGCAACATACCCTGCGGACGGAACTTGACCATCAATCCCGTACCAATCCAGCGCCCCAGCAAGAAGGCCAGCATATACAGTCCAAAGAAAGTGGTAGCCGTATCTTCCGGCAAACCGGCATAAGTGCAGCAGTATACGAGAAACAGACTGTTGATAGCTGTTTGCCCACCATTATAAAAGAACTGCGCGATGACTCCCCAACGTAAATGCGAGCGTTTCAGCACATCGAAATCAATCAGTTTTTCTTTCTTTCCGGATGCAGGTTCCGCTCCTTCATCTCCAATCTTCGGCAATTTTGAGAAAACAAATACGACCGCTATCGCAAGAAGCAACAGAGCCAATATCAGATAAGGAAGTTTCATCGCATCCGTTTCCAGTTGTATATAAGCCTGCCAGCCTCCCGGATAATCAACAGGAAGCGTCTCGCGTGTATAATGGGTGCCGCTTAGAATCAGCTTGCTCAGAAACATCGCTGCGATAAAAGCACCCAGACCATTGAAGGATTGCGCCAGATTCAATCGGCGCGGAGCCGTTTCGGGAGCTCCCAACACGGTTACATAGGGATTGGCGGCTGTCTCCAGAAAACACATTCCGGTAGCGATAATGAAGAAGATGCAGAGATAAGCCCAATATTCTTTCAGCATGGCAGCAGGAAAGAACAGCAATCCGCCGACAGCTGCCAGCAACAGCCCGAAGATGATTCCCGCCTTATAGCTATAACGCTTCATGAACATAGCTATCGGGATAGGGAAAATAAAGTAAGCCAGCCAATAAGCGGTCTCCGTAAAAGAGGCCTCGAAGGTGTTCAGTTCACAGGTTTTCATCAACTGCCGGATCATTGTGGGAAGCAGATTGCTGCTGATCGCCCACAAGAAGAAAAGGCTGAAAACCAGTGCGAGAGGAATGGTATATGTATTCTTTTTCATGTGTACAGTGATTGTTTAGTGGTATTGTAATTGTTTCCTTTCTATTCCGACATATTTTTAATGTACGGGAGTTCCGGAAGTTCTGCAAACCCGTAGAATTTCCGCGCATTCCCGCCCAGGAATAACGTTTTCTCCGCTTCCGACAATTCCGGGGATTTCACCACAAAGTCATAAGACATCTTATAAGTAATGGCTGTTATCGTGCGCGGATAATCCGAGCCCCACATCAGTTTCTCCATACCAACCAGTTCTGCGGCTTCACGAATAGCCTTTATGGCACCTTTAAACGGATAAAACTCGTCATTGAACAGCCATGTGATACCACCGGACTCAATCATCACATTCGGATGACGTGCCAACTTAATCTGCTCTTTCCAATCCGGAAGAGTAACCATCCCGAAATGTCCGACAGCAATCTTCAATCGAGGACATTCCTGAATAATCTCTTCCATCTCCAGAACCTGTATCGCCCCCTCTGCCAAGTCGACTGACAAGATCACTCCCCGCTCTTCCATCCACCGGAACATCTGCATCATTTCAGGACAGTTCAACATTACCCGTCCCTCTTTCAGAAGTAAGCGCTGGGCAGGAATCTTAATCGCTTTAAATCCCTTCCCGATCAGTTCTTTCGCCTGTTCCAGATAGCCCGGCTTGCGAAACTCACACATTCCGCAAACAAAGAAACGGTCCGGATAGCGTGAAACAACCTCCATCAGATAATCGTTCTGAATGCCGTCTATAAATTCTTGTGTAATAACCGCAGCCGAGACTTGGGCATAATCCATATTGGACAGAAAAACTTCCGCACTATTCACCCCGTCAATCATAAAAGGAGGAACCATCTGCCGAATCTCCCCCATAAACAGGGAGCGTCCGTTCTCTAAAGTACGGATAGGAAAACCATCGACCACCGTATCTTGGCGAAGCCACAGATGGGCATGCGCATCAATAATCGTATAATCCATAGAATCGATCGTTTTTTAAGAGTTTGCCCAACTTACACGCTGCTGTTCTCCGATAATTTCCCGCACTTCACGCACGAGTTCCCAATCGACCGGTTCTTCAATAAAGCCGATATTTTTCTTCACATTCTCCGGATTAGTGGTGCTGAACAGGGTAGTCGCAATCTTTGGATTACTCACCGAGAATTGCATAGCGAGCTTTTCTATCGGATAATTCTTTGCTTTACAATGCTCCATCGCTTTGCGACAGGCATCTACCAATGGCTTGGGAGCCGGATGCCAGACCGGAACACCACGTTCGCTCAGCAAGCCCATCGAGAGAGGAGAAGCATTGATGACACCGATTTCTTTCGATTCGAAATAGTCAAGGAAGTCAGCCAATTTATCATCGCACAGACAATAGTGACAGAAGCTAAGAACAGATTCAATAGTTCCGCTTGGCGAACGGTCTATCACCCATTTCAAGTTTTCGAGCTGCAAGTCAGTGATTCCGACATGTCCTACCACTCCTTTCTCACGCAGTTCGACCAAAGCAGGCAATGTCTCATTAACCACCTGATTCAGGTCGGCAAACTCAATATCATGCACATTGATCAAATCGATGAAGTCAATATTCAGACGTTCCATACTTTCATATACACTCTCCGTCGCACGCTTTGCCGAGTAGTCCCATGTATTGACTCCGTCTTTGCCATAGCGTCCGACTTTCGTAGAAAGATAATAACGGTCGCGAGGAATATCCTTCAGCGCTTTGCCTAGAACAGTCTCTGCCTTATAATGTCCGTAATAAGGGGAAACATCGATAAAGTTCATTCCGGCTTCGATGGCTGTAAACACAGCCTGAATGCCTTCTTTTTCTTTCAAATCATGGAAAACTCCTCCCAGAGAGGAAGCTCCGAAGCTGAGAGACGATACTTTCATCCCTGTCTTTCCGATTTCATGGTATTGCATACGTATAGGGTTTTAAATTATTTTGTATGCGACAAAAGTAAGGGGTGAACCCTTCTCAACGGACAAGAGAGGGGCGAAAAAGCTACGTAACGGTTTACGTAAAAAATATTTCTTTAAATGCGGAGATTTATCAGGGAATATGCTTTCTTTGCAGATAAATCTAAGTTGGAGACCTTCAGATGGAAAACCGGAAACATACTTCACTCAAAGACCTCGCCCAAGCATTAGGCGTATCCATCCCTACTGTATCCCGAGCGCTGAAAGACAGCCCGGAAATCAGCCGTGAACTTTGCGCCAAAGCCAAGAAGCTGGCCAAAGAGATGAATTATCGTCCCAATCCTTTCGCTATGAGTCTGCGAAAGAATGCGCCGCGCATCATCGGAGTGATCGTTCCGGATATTGTCACTCATTTCTTTGCCTCCATTCTGAACGGGATAGAGAACATGGCGATCGATAACGGATATTTCGTCATTATCACGACATCGCACGAGTCTTTCGAGCATGAAAAAAGGAATATAGAGAATCTGGTCAATATGCGGGTAGAGGGGATTATCGCCTGCCTGTCTCAGGAAACAACTGACTTTTCTCATTTTGCCGCATTGAAAGAGATCAATATGCCGCTGATTCTGTTCGACCGTGTTTGCCTGACCGATCAATTCTCGTCAGTAATAGCAGACGGAGCACAATCCGCACAAATGGCTAACC
>ENA-ORMJ01001223-ORMJ01001223.1-human-gut-metagenome-genome-assembly--contig:-NODE-1223-length-16170-cov-22.721626_pt1 | contig 16170 bp, 20 predicted proteins | sample MGYA00242100_ERZ508989 | MGnify/ENA primary metagenome ERZ508989 (study PRJEB26280, sample SAMEA2531403) | human gut metagenome | biome: human gut; feature: human-associated habitat; material: faeces...
TCTGATATAGAAGCACGTTTGAGAGGCGAGCTATAAAAGCACGCGTTTATTTGAATTTGGCAAAGGAGTGTGATTGTATGAAAAAGAAATTCTCTGTGGTAATTGCAATTATAGTTGTTTTAGTTATCCTATTAACCCCTGTTCGTATGAATTTAAAAGACGGCGGAAGTGTTAGGTATAAAGCATTAGTGTATGAAGTTACAAAAATACACCGACTTTCACCGGAAGTAGAAGACGTAAAACCATATATTGATGGGGTTGAAATCAAAATACTCGGAATGACAGTTTATAGAGAAACATACTAATAGACAAATTTCAGTTTGTTGAACTGATAAAATCCCTTTAGGAACTAAAGGGCGCACTTCTATACTCTCCTGTTGGGAGTATCGTGCGTCCTGCGGAGCTTCATTCCCGGTCAGCAGAAGAAAACTGCCCGACCGAGAATGTTTCGTCACGACCTTCCGTCAAGGTGGCTACACCCCCTTGCGCCGCTAAAGCGGCTATCCCCTGTGGACTTGCCGTCCGCAAACAGTATGAAATGCTGTTCGCCGCCAGCAAGTTTGAAGGCGAATAAAATGAATTTTATGGAACAAGCAAATCGTAATTGTTTTAATATGTCTTAGATGGAGAAGGCAAACAAAAAATTGCTTATACTGCGAGAAGTTCGCAGTATGTGGCATGGCAGAGTAAAATTTTTAGCTACGAATTTACATATTGTTCTTTTGAATAGCAGAAAATTTATATATTAAAGTGTTCACTAAGGAGGATGTAGAAGAGGATGAATTATAATTTTTCTATAGTTGATTATCAGAAATCTGAGGATGAAAATAAAGCTATTCAAAAACTGGCTGAACATAGAGACATTAAGCTGATGGTTAAAGAGATTGGCGAGGAATATGGAATAGATATTCAATCTACAGAAGGAAATTCACATTTGGGTGATTTTAGCTATCCCAAGGAAGATGAACAAAAGTTAATTTCTATTCTGGATACGTATTTAAAAAATTAGCACAGATAATAAATATTAGCAGATGATTGGAGGGAGCCGGGAATGGCTGAAAAAGGTTATGGAGAAATTAAAGCAAGAGCAAAAATTTTTCCAAGTGATATTGATAAATTCAGCGAGCAAGGAGTTGGCATAGCTTTAGTCCAAGCTAAAGCTTCTCCAAAAACGAAGCAAAGGGCCGAAGCAAAAGGGATAAAACTTTATGATGACCTTTCACCCGAAAAAGTTAAAGAAGTTCGTGAAAAAGTGAAAAAAAGGAAAACTGGAGGTAATAACAATGCTTGATATTACATTTTACAAAAAGCAAAATAATGATAATTTTGTTCCTTGTACAATAGAGTTGTGCGATGAAGATTACGAAAAACTAATTGTTTTAAATTTCGCAAAAACTTTTCACCTTGAAAAACAATGCTTAATAGTGGAAGAAGAAGAATACTCTATCGATGCTGTGTATTGTGATGCTGTTGTTTTGAAGGATGCTAAAGAAATTTGTAATAGATTACTGTTTGAAGAACTTGGGGAAGTAAAAAATTACTGTAAGAAAATTGAAGGAGAAACTATAAACAAAAGTAAGTTGAATTTTATGTTTGTGCTTAGAGACGTGCTAAGTAGTCTCGGCGAATGTCAATATTTTTCATACGTTTGAAATAGAGGTGTGTTGCACAATCGGAAGTAGATGGAGGGAAATCATGCAATATAAAGATGTATAGAACATAGCCAAGATGACAATTCAGTTCATAAAAGAGAATATACAGCCAGGTATGACATTAATTGAGATAAGAGATTTGTGTGAAACAAAAATGATTGAATTGGGTGCCGACTCTTTTGGGTACTGGGATGTAGGGGCTTTTGTTTTTGCAGGGGATGAAACCACACTATCTGTTTCGGGGAAAGAATATACTACAAGTGAAAGAGTTATTGCAGAAAACGATATTATTACAATTGATTTAAGCCCACAAAATGGAGATACGTGGGGTGATTATGCAAGAACTATTATTATAGAAAATGGTAAAGTTGTTGAGATTGACAATGTATTTAATGAGGAATGGAAGAAAGGTTTATTAATGGAAAAATTTTTGAATGAAGAGATGTGCAAATTTGTTACCCCTAAAAAGACTTTCGAAGAACTTTATTATTATATAAATAGCATTATAGAAGAAAAAGGGTATATAAATCTTGATTTTATGGGAAATTTGGGACATTCGATTGTAAGGCAGAAAAATGATAGAGTTTACATAGAAAAGGGAAATAAAATATCTCTTGGCAATGTTTCTTATTTTACTTTCGAACCGCATATAAGTGTTCAAGGGTCAAAATATGGATACAAAAGAGAGAATATTTACTATTTTGATAATGGGGTAATCAAAGAACTATGATATTAATAGAAAATGTGAATTTGGGTAAGGTAAAGATGTGAAAAAAGTTATCTTTATGTGTGATTAAGCTATATATGATTGTAGGATTGAGGTTGATATGGTAAGTATGAAAGATTACTATAATATGTTGATATTTCTTTGTACGAGATTATCAAAATTAGAGTGGTTTTATAGTCCAAGAACATTTAAGGATTCTGTTGTAGATTTAGAAAAAATACAGATAATACAGCAGTCACCTTACAAACATATTGTTGTACCTGATAGAAATATTTTAGACAGATTGATAAAAATTATTACCACGGGAAATACTAATCAAGGAAATATTCAGGATATAGCAATACTCATGTCATGGTGTGCGATGCTTAATATAGATATATTGCCATATTATGCATTGAATGAACTTGCAACTGGAAGTAATTCTGAAGAAAAGGCACAGTATGAGTATGCTGCATTTTCAGAAGTTTTTCATAAAATTGATTTATTTACATGGATGGCATTAGCAATTGGAGCAGAAAAGGAAAATAAAAAAATATTGAATCCAATAGTGGATATGTCTAAAATTAATACACATTTTAATATGGAGTCAGTTGATTATTTAGCTAATTATGCATCGTTACTTCATTTTGCGTATGTTTATCGTACTGAGAATTCAAATAATGAACGATTTAAAAAATTTTTTCAGTGGTATTATGATAATAGTAAAGTATCACGATTTATGGAAACCTATATTTGTTCTGTTCTGTCTCAAAAACCAAGTTATAAAGCTCCAAAGAATATAAATAGTTCTAAAGTAGAAAGTGTAATTAGAGGATGTCAAAATCAAGCAAGAGATTTGTGTTATTTAACTGAATTATCAATAGATCGAATACCTTATAATCAATATGAAATGATACTGATATCAGACGATAAAATGCTAGGAAATATTTTTTTGAATGGTTGTTATAATATTGAAGCTATTCGTATTTATGAAAATAGTATATGTAATGGAAGACATCAAATTTCAGAATGGGTAAATAATTTGTTGAGCAATCACCATGAATTTACTACAGAAGATTATACTAAACATTTTCAAGGAATAATTGGAAGCGAAATACAGCAATTAAAAAGTATTATTTAAACTATATAATTACTAACTTAAGGAGATGGAGATGACTTATCTATTAGATAGAGAATTTCCTTTTGGTCTAGAAAATCTTTTACTTTGTGGAAAGAATATTGAAGAGAAAGGACTACAAATAATAGCGCAAATAGAGGCAAAACATATTGTTCATGGTTCAGATGAACTAAAAAAGTTGTTTGAAATAATTGAATCTAAATGTATAAATAAGAGAATGTGGGTTTTATTAGGAAGCGTTGATTCAAAAAAATGGTTGCCGTTACAATTGGCAAGTGTTTCTGCTGAAAAAAGTGATATTAGAAGAGAGATAAAAACAGATTTAAAAAGAATGATTCCATTTGATTCAGATAAGGATATTAGAAAATGGACAAGTAAGTTTCATGGTGCAATTATGGATGTTGAAATAGGAAAGAATATTGTTTGCCAAAAATATTCTAAGCTTCGAGAAAAATGTCCTCATTTTGCAATTGCCGTATTAGTAAAAGAAGAATATGGTAATGAGGATGTTGATATTATTTCCAAGTATCAAAAAAAGAAATTGAATTGGCATATGAATTAAAGCCATTAATTTGGAACCCATCCCCAAGGGAAAAGGTATATATTAAAGAAAAAACTATTTTATAAACTTAAAGTAGTTTTAAAAGTTATTATATTTTAAATTTGGGAGAATGTAGGTAAATTGGAGAAAATATGGTCAAAAATCCATCGACATCCGACTTCGCACACGTTATAATATAAGTAATCTAATAAGAAAGCAGTGTTATCATTACCGCGTACAGAGTGAGAATAGTAGCCATAAATATGAATTCGCAGGAACGGAATGGTTGAACCCTCAGGGTGACAGTGTCACTCATTTGTCAGCGAGAGGTGCTTAACTTGGATGATTTTCAGTTTTCTTATTTTGACATGGATTTACAGGAAAGGTAGAAAAATCAATGCTTTACTTGACTTGTATTAACTTAAAATAATATAGGTTTCCAGTATGGACTTGAACTCCTAAGCGCTAGTTGTGGGTTCAATTCCCGCCGGGAACATCGATTTTTTGCAACAATGATCGTAAAAATTCATTGTTGCTTTTTTATTTTATGGGGCTTGCGAGCACCGAAAAAATATAAAAATGAGTAATTGGAGCACCGAAAAGACAAAACGGGCACCGAGAACTAAATCTATCCAAGCACCCAATGGAGATAACTAAAGTGTAGGATAAGATTTAGGTTGTCAATGAATGTAAAAATGGTTTTCTTGCTTGAAGAAAACAGGCCTGACGAAGTATCGCTCAGATTAGATTAAAAATTCTAGTCTGGGCGATTTTTTTCGTTCAGGGAAAAGGAGGAAATGTCATTGACAGAAAAGACGGATATCAGTGATTCGGATGAAAAAGTAGTTGAAATTGAAATGGAACGTTTAAGAACTTTTACGAATCATGTATTGTATGAGGAGGAGCTCATCCGCTGGCGGCAGGCACTGATAAAATATCTGCCACCCGAATGGGCGGACGGCCTGCAGCAGGACATCTTTGACGAATGGAAAGAGAAGAGATTTCCGGCGGTGTGTCATAAAAGAACTGCAGCCGAGGGTAGATTATCAACTTATGGATATGGAAGAAATCCGAAAGCTATCTGTGAGATATGAGAATAAAGATTATACGGTAATCTATGGCATACTAGATGAGGAAAATTGGTTTTGCTAATTCCCAGAATGGAACGTTAGTGGGACGATTCCCCCCTCTTACGACTTATCCTGAGAAGATTCCCAATTTTGGTATTGATTATAGGGAGGAGTATTTTTTTTGGGTGGCTGCAATCGCTATCTTTGAAGATTATCAGACCAATCAACTGGTAAAGAAGGTTGTAAAAGAAATGGAAGTAGTAACCGATATTGAGCTTTCCAGTATGGAAGATGGAAAAGTCTATGCTTTAGAAAATAGAATGGATTATGAATATACGGTCGGCATCAAATATGGAGGAAAATTGTATCTTATGCAAATGGATGAATATATGGGAAAACCATGTATTAGGCATGAGGAAGAGGAACAGATTCAGTGCTGGCCGTTGGGAAAAGTGCGGGAATTTTTTACACATGGCAATGAGAGTAGTATAGTGGGACGAAATAGGCGGATGGAGACATTACAGGATTTTCTATCTTTTAGTGGCAGTACGCTTTTAAATACGGAACTTGGGAAAGCGTTTAGGTGTGAGAAAGTACATGGTTCTACGGTTCTTCCGGTTCTGCAGGATCGTGGGAAAATACGGAAAGCAGAGGAGAGAAGCAGGTGATAGCTGTAAAGAAATGGTATCCAGGATGGGCTGAGTTACCTTTTGAGTATGGTAGATGGTAGTGTGCAAATAAAAAGTGGTAGAATTTACAAGAGAATAGTGTTAGAATGAAGAAAATACGAATAATGGAGGGACAAACATGGCAAGAAAAAAGAAAAGTGAAAATCTTACATTAGAAGAAAAATTAGCTGCATTGGTTAATGAGATAACAACTACAGAGGACCGTTTAAGAGAAATGCGTCAGCAGAGAAAAGAATTAGAGAAGCAGATTGAAGATAAAAAGAAGGATGAGATTTATAGAATTATTGTGGAGTCGGGAAGAAGCCTGGACGAGGTTATGGAGATGTTGAAGGCAGGTAATTAATAAGCAAATTTGGATGAATTGTAAAAGTTGCCATTATGGGGAAACCTGTAACGGCAACTTTTTTATTGGGAGAGGATGAGTAAAGAAAAGTTTAAGAGTGGGCAATTAGCCGAAAACTTCAGAGGTGGTTTTGCTGGATGATGGGCATTATTTACATCTAGAGTGTAAAATGAAGCTAATTCCCTAAATACTAAATTGGAACTATAAAGTAAATGTTAAATAATGGATAGAAGAGAATGTAAGTCAAAGTCTGGAAGATGGGGAGGGAGAATAGACGAGGTTTATTTTTATCAATAAAAAGCATATCTGTATATAGAGTGAAAAGAATAAAATAGATAAAAATACCGTTATGGAGGGAGGTTCTGTAACGGTATTTTTAATAAGGACTTCTCTAGAAAAATCATAAGATAAATTATGGAATAAATAAAATTTAAAAAATTTCAATAAATTTTGTTTTTTTATTTAAGAGAATCGTTATACATTATATAGAGATAAATAATTGATACATTTTAGGAGAAGATTTGTGTTTGAAAATAAAAAAATTCAAAATTTATTTTTGAATGAAGAAAAAGTAGAAGATTTGATACGGAGATATTATCCTGATATATACAAATATTGTTTTTTTCATCTTCGGAATAGAGAAACAGCAGAAGATATTACTCAAGAGGTTTTTTTGAAATTTTCAAAAAGCCTTGATAATTATCATGAATATGGAAAATTAAAAAATTATTTGTATGTAGTGGCAAAGAACACAATAAAAGATTTTTTTCGGAAAAGGTATGAAACAATAGATGAATTAGAAACAGAAATTTCTTGTGATGGAGGCTTAGATAATGTTCCATTGCAGATGGATATATGGCGAGAAATACAGAGGTTAGATCCGTTAGATAAAGAGTTCATTATTTTACGATATTATCAAGATCTCAAAGTGAAGGATATTGCACAAATTGTAAATATGCCGCCTTCTACTGTGGGATATAAAATTAAAAAAATAGAAAAATTATTAAAGATCAGATTGGGAGAACTGAAATATGAAAGATAGAGAACTGAAAGAAAAATTGCAACAACTACATATACCCAAATATGACGAACATAAATTAGAAAAGGTTATTTCGGAAGCCAAAAACATAGATTTTTTTTCGGAAAATCAAAGAATGACAAATACTGAATTTTTTTTCAACCAAGTAGGGTTTATCAGTAAAAAAGTATGGGGGTTAAAAATAATTTTTTCGCTTTTCATATTGTATTTGTTCATAGTAGAGGATATTAACATTAATAATTGGATGTGGACTTTACTAGCAATCGCGGGGCCTATTCTATGCCTATTCAATGCAAAAGAAATATGTAATGTATTTCAAGCTGGAATGTTTGAAATACAAATAGCTGCAAAACATTCATTTAGTAAAGTTTTAATGATCCGTTTAATTGTTTTCGGTATTTTTGATCTATTTTTTTTGATTTGTAGTGCTACATTGCTATCGATTGTAAAGGAAACAGTAATATGGCAGATTATTCTATATGGAACAGTCCCGTATGTAATAATGTGTTTTGGATGTATGTATATTTTAAATAAATGTCATGAAGAAAATATCTTATTATATTCAACGACCTGGGGAATATGTTTGAGTAGCGGCATTGTTATATTGAAAATATCAGGAGTGGAATTATTTGCGACATGTTATTTTGCTATTTGGTTAGTATTTGGACTAATTGCAGTTAGCGGTGTTGGAGTGGAAGTAAAGCAGTTATTGAAAAAAGCAGGAGGAAATTTGAATGAGATTAGTAATGGAACATTTATCTAAGCAATTTAAAAATAAAATTGCTGTTGAAAGTATTGATACAGAACTTAGAGAAGGCGTGTATGGTTTTTTGGGAGCTAATGGTGCCGGAAAAACAACCTTAATGCAGATGATTTGTGGAATTATTGAGCCGACTGCAGGTGAAGTGAAAATCAACGGTGAAAACAATATACAGATGGGCGAACGATTTAGAGATATGTTAGGTTACTTACCACAAGAATTTGGGTATACGCCTGGTTTTACTGCTAAAGATTTTATGTTATACATTGCATCAATCAAAGGACTGCCGCCTAGATTTGCGAAAAGAAAAACAAAAGAATTATTAAAACTTGTGAATTTAGAAAATGATGCAGATAGAAAGATTAGGACTTTTTCGGGTGGAATGAAAAGACGGCTTGGTATTGCACAAGCATTATTGAATGATCCTAAAATATTGATTTTGGATGAACCAACAGCAGGCTTGGACCCTAAAGAACGTGCTTATTTTAGAAATATTATTGCGGAAATGTCAAAGGACAAAATTGTTATTATATCTACACATATTGTGTCTGATATAGAGTATATTTCAGATCAAGTATTGATTATGAAAAAAGGGAAATTTATTTTACAAGGTTCAGCCGAGGAATTGCTGAAAGAAGTAAAAAATGAGGTATGGTCGTGTAGAGTACCAAATAATCAATGGAGCAATTTTGAAAGAACACATTGTGTTGCTAATTCACATGCAATGAAAGAAGTTATAGAAGCAAGAGTTATTTCGGCGTCATCTCCGATAGAAGGTGCGATAACTGTAGAACCAACTCTGGAGGATTTATATTTGAAATTTTTTTCTGATGAGATACAAGAAGAAGGAGAGTACATTTAATGAGCGGGATGATCAAATATGAATGGAAAAAAATATGGAAAAGTAGACTGGCTCAATTATCTATAATTGGTTGTGGATTGTTTTTAGTGTTTTGTGTCTGGTCTAGTATTATGCAAATAAGTGCGACAAATGAAAAAGGTGAAAACTTTTCGGGAATGAGTGCTGTAGAAGTGATGAAGGATACGCAGAAGAAAATAGAATTAACACAGGAAAATGTTGACGAAATAGTAAGACAATATTTAAAGTACACTTCAGATCCTAATACAAATTCAGAAAGCGAAACATATCATTATTTGTCAGAAGAGGTATATAGAACGTTTTACCTTCCGAATAGAGATTTATTGAGTTTGATTACTAATATATATAGAGAACCGGGAAGCGGTAGTAGTATGAAAGAGGTTCTGGAAGAAAATGTTGGGAAAGATTTTCGGGAGGCACAAATAAAAAGGGACAACACATATATAGATTTGAAAAAAGAGCAAGGGCGATTAACATCTAGTGAGGCAAATTATTGGAAAGAAAAGACGGGGAATTTGCAGGAGTATCAATATGGTTATCACAAAGGCTGGAGTATGATTTTAGATACATTAACGTGGCCTGTGCTGATAATGATGATAATATGTATAGGAATTGCACCGATATTTGCAGGTGAATATCAGTCTAAATGCGATTCATTAATTTTATGTATGAAATATGGAAAAAGTAAGTTGATTTTTGCAAAGACTGTTTCTGGATGGTTATATGCAACATGTGTTTACTGGGGAATAACATTGATTTATTCAAGTGTTTATATGATTTTTTTAGGGACACAAGGTGCAGATTTACCTATTCAATTAAAGTATCCAGCTATGTCTGTTGGATATAATCTTACAATGGGAGAAGCAGTAGGAATAGCATTATTGCTGGGATATTTCTTTACATTAGGAATAATGGGCATAACACTTTTTATGTCTGCTTTATTGAAAAATACTTATGCGGTTATTATTGTTGCATTTTTGTTGATTATAATTCCGACATTTTTATCACCTGATACAGGAGGATATGCATGGAGTCATGTGCTATCTTTATTGCCACCTAAAATAGCAGATTTTTCGTTCCAGTCATATACGGCATATAGTATAGGAAATATAGTATTGAGTTGGCCGGTTATGGCAATTTTGATAAATGCAATAGTGGCAGTAATCTGTTCAGTTCTGGGATATATTGTTTTCCGGAAACATCAAGTAAATAAATAGCAAAGTTTTCAGTGGAGAGGCCTCTCCACTGTGTCTAGGGATACTCCCTAGACACAGTGATATAAGGATGTGAGGGATTGAGAAAAGAAAAAAATTATGTGATAAAGAACACTATATATTGTATAAAATACATTTGGAAAATTGATCGTAAATACATTTTATTGATGGTAGTAATATCTATACTTACAAGTTTATTTAATATTATTAATCTAAGCATTTTAAGATATATAACAGAAACTATTGCGATGCAAGAAATGAGATATTTCTTGATGATTATAGGTGTAATGTTGCTGTTGTCAGTAGTGATTGCAATTATAAATGGAAGTGCAAGCTATTTATATGAACCATTATTACAAAACCGTATTATTGAAAAAATTCAGGGCGACATTTATGCAAAAGCAAAAACATTTAATTTGGAAGAATATGATAATGAAGAATTCTATGACTTGTATTATTTTGTGGCTGAGAACGGGAAAACTGGTATATTGAATGCCATTACTTTAACTACTGGGATACTTACTAGTTTAATGAGTGTTATAGGGATAAGTAGTATTATACTTCAGTATGACTTTCTGGTTATTTCTTGTGCGTTCATAGGTGTGGGAATATCCTGCATGTGTTCCATAAGAATGAAAAATCTTCAATATAAATTTAAGATTGAATCAATTCCTTATAACAGGGAAATAAATTATATACATCGAATATTTTATCTTCATGAATATATTAAAGAGATTATCACATTTAGCAATAGTAGGGTTTTTGAAAAAAAATATCAGGCTGCGTGGAGTGGAATGAATAAAATAACAAATAAATGGGGAAAACGAATTCGTATGCAGTACATAGGCATTATGCTAATTGACTCCATTACAGAAATATTTATTCTCATTTATTTAGGATATAATACAATATTTGGGAAAATACCTATCGGAGAATTTATTGTTTTATATACAGGTATCCAGCAGATGATTCAACAGATGAAGGCAGCCATTGCAAGTGTTCCAGAAATATATTCAAATGCATTGGACTTAGAAAAGTATTTTGAATTTATGAACAGAAGAACCAGAGAAGGGAAAGAACAAGTAAATACGATTGAAAAAATCCGTTTTGAAAATGTGAATTTCTCATATTGGGATAGTAATAAGGATATTTTACATAACATCAATTTTTCTATTGGAAAGAACAATAAAAGAGTTGCACTTGTAGGTAAGAATGGATCTGGAAAATCAACAATTATAAAGTTGCTGCTGGGGTTTTACGAAGGATATAGTGGGAACATTTATGTTAACGACAGTGAATTACGTGATTTATCTAAAAAGGATTATAGAAATAGACTTTCTATTCTGTATCAGGACTTTCGATTGTTTTCTATGACAGTGAATCAGAATGTTTCTATGGAATATGAGAATGAAGAAGAACAAGTAGATGAATTGTTAAAAACAGTAAATGTGTATGAGAAAATAAAAAATTTGCCATTAAAAAAACAAACTGTTTTGTCTAAAGAGTTTGATAGAGCAGGAATTTATTTGTCGGGAGGTGAACAGCAGAAAATAGGACTTGCTAGAACTTTATTTAGAACAGCAGATCTAGTAATCTTAGATGAACCTTTTAGTAGCATGGATCAGATATCTGCGAATAAAATACTAAAAGAAATGGAAACAACATATCCGGATAAGATGATGATTTTAATAACACATGATTTACATGATCTGTCAGGTATGGATAAGATTTTAGTATTAGATGAGGGGCAAATAGTAGAAGAAGGAACAGAGAAAGAATTGATACTGAAGAAAGGAAAGTTTTTCCAAATGTGGAGAAGAGATCATACAAAGGAGGATGCGGAAAATGAACAATTATAAAGTTTATGAGCAGTTTTTTGCAAAAGTAGTTGAAGACGGAAATTATAGAAGGAGAGGAAAAGTATTTCAAACCAGAAATCGTTTTTACTATTATGATACTGGAACAGGGAAAGTATTTGAATGTGAGAAGGCTGTGTATGAGGTTTTGAAAAAACTTCAAGATACAAATGAATTTGGACGATTAAAAGAACTGGAGTTGAGCGAAGAAGAAATAGAAAGTGCATTAAAGCAAGTTATGGAAATCGTAAATGATGAAAATATTTTGCAAGCCCCGTTATTAGAAACTTTCTCTGGAGAACAAGTAACAGATTTGAAGAAAAGTTTGGAAAATAAATTAGGACAAATTACTTTTGAGGTAACACAAAAATGTAATTTACGATGTGATTATTGTATATACCAAGAGGAAAATCCTAAGTTTAGAGATTTTTCACAACATGGAGATATGTCCTTTGAAATCGCAAAAAAGGTTATAGATTATTCATTAGATAAAATGAAAGATGAATTCTATATTACCTTTTATGGCGGGGAACCACTGCTTAACTTTGAATTAATTAAACAGTGTATTGAGTATGTGAAATCCTTAAATCTAAACAATACTATTATGTATTCGATGACGACAAATTTGACTTTAATGACTAAAGAAATAGCAGATTATTTAGCGGGGGTACCTAACTTTACTGTGGTTTGTAGTATTGATGGAAACAAAGAGTTACATGATGAACATCGTAAAGGACCAGATGGAAGCGGTAGTTTTGAACGTGCTATGGAGGGATTAAAAAATCTCCGCAATGCTTATGGAGATAGAGACGAAAATATTATTGTAAATATGGTAATTACACCACCGTATACAAGAGAACGCTTTGATAAGATTCAGGGATTCATAGAGGAATGTCCTTACATAAATGAAAGAAATACAATTATGTTCAGCTATGCGGATAATGGAAAACGACATGATATAGATGAATTGAAAAGGAGAGAGAAGATAGAAAATAATATTCAATTTATGGAGCGATACAATCCGGTTCAATGTTGGTCTATTGAGCAATTCCAAGATACAGAAGAACCAAATAGGATTTTTACATGGGGAAGTATGTTAAAAGGATTATTAAAAATACATAAAAGAGGATTATCTGATACACCAATGAAAAAATACTATTTTAATGGATGTTGTATACCAGGTGGAAGAAGATTATATATAACGGTTGATGGTGAGTATCATATCTGTGAAAGAATTGGTGAGGCTCCAAATATCGGAAATGTTATGAATGGAATTGATATTCCTAGAATACAAGAAAAATATATTGACGAATATATAGAACAGTCACGGAAATATTGTCAAAATTGTTGGGCGGCTCATTTATGTGGCATATGCTATGCTTCTTGTTATGATGAAAATGGGTTAGACATGGATACAAAGAAAATTCGTTGTATTAGTGAAAAGTTTGGAATTGAAAACCAGTTGATTCAATACCATGAAATTTTAGAAAGAAATCCTAAATTATTAGTTCCTTTAAATGAAATGGAATTGGATTAGATATAAGGATATCAGATTTACTGATTATCTTTATATAAAATACAAAAGAAAGGAGGAGATTGCATGAAACTCACAAATCCTATAGGAAGAAATGTATCATTAAATGCTGATAATGATATCAATCCTAGAGCATGTATGTGCCGTAATGGTTTTGCACTTTCTAGTGTGTTAGGCGACAGTGATAACTGTAGTCACTGCGGTTGCAACTGCTGGCCTTGGAATCATGGTGCTAATGCTTCTACAGCAAGTAACACAGACAGAGCAAGCGTGTAAATTTGTATGAATAATACGGGAGAAAGGCTACTTTCATTATTGGGTGAAAGTAGTCTTTCTCCTATTTTGAGTATATTTTAGGTACCAAATAATTAGGAGTTATCTGGTATTGAATATACATCGGGGAATTATTACAAAAATATCCTTCGGATCTTAATCATAGAGAAAAAATGAGATGTATCTGTGCACGTGCCTTTTCCGGAAGTGAGTTTTCCTAAATAGAAGATGCCTATGGACAGGAAGTTCGGAAGATTCCTGTGAAATTGACACTTTGGTATATATTGCCAAACATCCGGACTGGATTCGTTTGAAAAGCACAGAGCTATAATGTGATCTGGACGGAGGAAGTCGAGGACGCTGGGAATGTGATCATGTGACGTATCAGCCAGCTTCGGAATAAGATGAGGTCGGATGCAGTACATCCATATCGTAAAAGAGGTGGGACATAAGTTTGAGTATAAGGGAAACAAGAACTGAATATAGAGAAGAGAAGGCAGGGCAGAAAGGTTCCTGTCTTTTTTTGTTGAAAAAATTTAAAGTGAAGTTTTAAAACGTAAATGATAGATTGAACATTTACGATAAACTCTATATTGCATCCCAATAATTATATATGAAGAAGAATTTATTATAAGAGAGTGGCGAAAAATGGGGAAATATGTAGAACAGTAATTCAAATATTGATATTAAAAATGACGTGTAGAGACTTTATTATTACGTGCTAGTAAAAATATTATATTTTTTTGATAAGCTATGTAAAAATAAAGTGTTTTTGGAGGATAAGTTATGGAGAAAGTAAAAGTTAAAGTGAAAAATTATATTAAAAATAACTTTTTGTTTGGATACTCAGAAAATGAAATTACAGATAATCTTTCTTTTTTAGAATTAGGGGTTTTAGATTCTACCGGAATTATGGAATTGGTAACATTTATAGAACGAGAGTTTAAAATTAAAGTAGAAGATCAAGAAATTATTCCTGAGAATTTAGATTCAATTAATTCGATTGTCAATTTGGTGGTTCGAAAACAGTTAGTCTAAAAGGAATACGAGGTATATAAAAATGAAATATTGTAAGAAATGTATATTATCAGATAATTTTTTTTCAGTGAAAATTGAAGAAAATGGATTATGCAATTATTGTAATGAAAATAGTGCAAATAGCACTAAAGTTTTAGATATGGGAATAAAACCCAGAGAAGATATTGGAAAATGAATATACAGAATAAAGAGGAGGGTAAAATTTGAAAAATGTATATCAAATGTTTGAGGAAAGTTATAAGAAAAATCCCACACGACCATATGTAATGGATAAAGAAATGTGGACTTATCAACGAACATATCAAGCGATTCAAAATGCAATAAAAATGCTTTGCGAAAAGGAAATTGGGTGTAATGAAAAAGTGGTTTTATTTATGGATAATTGCATTGAATACATTGTTATGTATTTTGCACTCTTGTATCGAGGAGTGACGGTGATTCCTATTTCAACTACATGTAAACACGAATATTTAATAAATGTTATTGAGTATAGTCAACCTAAGCAAATATTCACGGTTAGAGAATCATTAAATAAAATTTGCAAATATGAATTGAATGATTTATGTCCTATTGAGAATATAGAGCAGGACATTTTTGAAGAGTATTCTGCTAGCGAATTTCCCCAAATGCGAACTGGAGATGTTGCATTAGTTATTTATACATCTGGCACAACAAATAAGCCTAAAGGTGTAATGCTGACACATGGAAATTTAATTTCAAATACAGAATCCATTTTGGCATATTTGAATTTAGATGAAAGTGATAGTATTTTGGCAGTATTATCTTTTGCATATTCATACGGAAATTCGGTTTTGTTAACACATACCAGAGTTGGAGGAATGCTATATATACAAAGCAGTATATCCTATTAAGGTATTAGAAATGATAAAGGAGAAAAAGATTACAGGATTTTCGACGGTTGGTTCATATCTAAATATTTTACTTAAACAAAAAGAGATTATAGTGGGAGCTTTTGAGCATATGCGATATATCACGCTAGCTGGGGAGCAGACATCAAAAGAAAATTTAGAAAAATTACATGAACTATATAAGAAAATGAAAATCTTTGTAATGTATGGTCAAACTGAGGCCAGTGCACATCTTACATATTTGGAACCAGAAAGATTGAAAGAAAAAATAGGTTCTGTAGGTAAGCCAATAAAAAATGTAGAAATAGAAATAGTTGATGATTATGGGAACGTACTTCCATATAACTGTGAAGGTGAAATTATTGCAAAAGGTGAAAATGTTATGAAGGGTTATTTAAATAATCCAGAAGCAACAGCGGAAGTAATTAAAAAAAATTGGCTATTTACAGGGGATATAGGACATAAGGATTCTGAGGGATATATATATATTACTGGAAGGTAAAAAACTCAATTAGAGATTACAACATCTGAGTCGGCAGTAAAGAAACAGGAGGAATTTGAAGAAATG
>ENA-ORMJ01001234-ORMJ01001234.1-human-gut-metagenome-genome-assembly--contig:-NODE-1234-length-16063-cov-2.224138_pt1 | contig 16063 bp, 12 predicted proteins | sample MGYA00242100_ERZ508989 | MGnify/ENA primary metagenome ERZ508989 (study PRJEB26280, sample SAMEA2531403) | human gut metagenome | biome: human gut; feature: human-associated habitat; material: faeces...
ATGTGTTTGCTTAACACTGTTGTAAACCCGATGCTCAACACGCTTGGTGGTGGTGGCAATAAGGGTAACCAGTTGCTGCAATTCGGTGGCTCTGCCAACTCTTTGGCTGCTACAATCTGCCCGGTGCTTGTAGGCTATCTTATGGGCGACACTCTGAAGGGTCTCACTCTGAGTGCTGCCCGTCCGGCATTGTTTATTGCTATGGGCATTTTTGCATTCGCTTTGATCGTGCTTTTCTTCTCTAAATTGCCGGAACCTATTCTTGAAGAGGCAAAGCAAGGCGAGATTAAGCATGAGGAGAAGGCTACTATTGGCGGCGCGTTGAAATATCGTCATTTCGCTCTCGGTATCGTTGCAATCTTCTTGTATGTAGGTATCGAGGTTGGCATTCCAAACATGGCAAATCTTTATATGACCACACAGACCAAGGAAGAGGCTGCCGCTACTGTTGACGAATACAACAAGCAGCAGAATGACCCTGTCTATTTGGCTGAGCTTCAAGCTGCCGACAAGGCAAATGCGGATGCGCTTGTAGCTTATCAGCAGGACAAGTCGAAATTCTCGGAAGAGGAAGCAAAGGCTATGATTGGATATGAAAACAAAGTAATCGGTGAGAAACAATATGAATCGGCTTATGAAATTTATAACGACGTCAAAAAACCGGGTAAAGGAATGAACCCTTCTGCTGCCGGTTCGCTGGTGGGTATGTATTGGTTGTTGATGCTTGTCGGACGTCTTGTGGGCGGATCGTTTGGCTCTAAATTCTCAAGCCGTGCGCAACTCTCAACAGTTGCCACTGTGGCAATCGCTTTCTTGCTCTGCGGATTGTGTATGCCTGATTCGACAATCAGCATTCCTGGATTCCAGAACATGTCGTTTACAATGATCGAGGCGCCTACATGCGTGTTGTTCTTCGTGCTTTGCGGTCTTTGCACGTCAGTTATGTGGGGCGGCATTTTCAACCTCGCAGTTGAAGGCCTTGGCAAATACACTGCAGTTGCCTCAGGATTGTTTATGGTGATGGTGTGCGGCGGTGGCATACTTCCGCTGATTCAAGGCGGTGTTGCCGATGTGGCTGGATATTTGTCAAGCTATTGGGTACTCATCGCAGCCGTTGCTTATTTGTTGTTCTATGCAATGGTTGGAAGCCGTGTGAAAAAGGCTTAAGACATAACGATATTTTGAATCAAGGTGCCGGCAAATCGAATTTGCCGGCACCTTTTCGTTGTGCGCCGATTGAGTTGCCATGCTGTTTGGCAAAAAATGTGTGTCAATGTAAAAAAAGGTGTTGTTAAAAGGACGGAATATTTCGAACCTTGAGTCATGAAGCGATGGTAATTCAAGAAGAACAAGATGCGATATATGGGTATACCGTTTCGTATCACAATATCAATGAACCTTTACGAGGGCTGACATATTACGGGAGCCAGACAAGTGCGCAATTAGGTCTGCAACGGATTCCACTCATCGAAGGCATTATCAATAAATCGTCATATAACTTTGATATGTGGTTGCAAAGAGGAGATAAGCTGGTAGCGTTGAAAAAATTCGGCTTAGCTAATTTCAGCACCGCTACAGATGCAGAAATAAAAGCATTGATTGGAGCAACAGGTACAGAAGGTGCATTTTGGTCAATGGAAGTTGCTAAAGGTACGGGGTTTAGTGGTGATGTAATATTTAATATTTACGCGCCAAGAGGAACAAAAATGATGTATTGTGAGCCATTCTCAGGTTTTGGCAATGGCCGGGGCGTAATTGGGATGGAATTATCAAACAGCAAACTTTTGGATCAGAGAGTGAAATGCTACTACAACGAGGGACAACGTTCAAGATTACAAAGATTGAAAAATCAAATGGGACGTGGTATATTGATTTAGACGTTGTAACACAGAATCCATTGCCATTTCCATATGTCGGAGGGTATCCATATAAATAATTATTTATACAAATTGATTGTAGATTTTGCGTATTCAGATACATAAAATATTTTGAACGCCTCCGCTCCATCAATTAATGATAAGTCAGTATGATGACAGAATCGATTAAACAACAATGCTTTTAAAGTCACAGGTGTGTCGTCCATTTGCTCGAATGATATAAGTCCAGCATCAATGTATTGTTTTCGCGGAACTACAATCTGCGCTGATTCCCTATTCAAGCCCTCTTGTTTGCAAAGATACGAAGTTTCTGATTTGTCGGTTCTATTTTGCAATTTTTTAATTGCTTTTCTTTTGTTGTTTTGCATACCCGAAAGATTTTGTATTCAAAGGCTGGCATCCGCAATGCCGTTGCTATGTCGTACCGATACTTGCGGATGATGAAGATTTCAACAAGATGCAGGAGGCGATTCTCAACGGGGAGCCGATGCCAGAAATCAAAGGCGTCATCAGCGAGCCAAACAAGTATTTTCAAGATTGGTGGAAGAGCAACAAGGAGAGAGATTCTGAAGCGCAGTCGTTGCCGTACTGGGTGAAAGATAATCCAAAGTATACAAAAATCAAGCGAGAGAAGACAGATGCGGAAAAATCTCTCGAAAAGGCAATTGAGGATGTCGTAATTAAGGCTCGGTCAAGTGGTGGCGAAGTGCAAGGATTAGCGGAGAGCATTGCCTCTGGACATAATGCAATCTGTACGCCGATAAATTACAAAAGCGAGGCATCTATTAAGCGAAAAGTTCTATTGGAGAGGAAGGAGAAAGGAGATGCATATATGCCCGATAAGCTAAAAGACCTCGTATGGACAACTATTATTGCGGACAGACGAAACATTGATATTGTTATTGAGCAATTAAGAATGTCAGAACCAGTCAAGGCATTTAAAGGAATCGCCGTGAAGAAACAGAGACCACAAAACCATCTCGGTTATAGTGGAAATATAGTCAATCTTCAAACAAGCAATGGACTTGTTGCAGAAATTCAAGTTAATACTGCAAAAATGATTTACGCCAAAGAGCTCCCAAAAAACGCAAAAGCTATATTGGGAGAAAAACTATGGAATAAGATTCATCAAGAAGCAGGTATTGAAGGCGGCTTAGGGCATAAATACTATGAAGAATGGCGAGTGATGTCTAGAGAAGAACAACAGTCTGCAAAAGGTATTGCGTTGAGAAAGAGGTCTGAAGAATATTATTCGCACTTCAATAAATAACCTGCTTGTAATTGCGCCAAGAGTGTTTTTGTTCCTCATCTGGTAATGGTGCAGCCGCCCAGTTCCATGTTATGCCAAAAGATTCAAATTCCTTTTTTGTCATTTCTTCAACGATAAAACCAGTACCATTTTCCTCTGATAGCCATGGAATTTGTTTTTTGTCTTTATGGATAGAGAATTTTCCGTCTCCATCAACCATTACTCCGTCACCAGTGTTTTCGTCTATTGCGTAGATACGCTCTTTCATATAGTCGGCAAAATATTTCATAAATAGGCTTCTTGTTTAATCCTTACTTGGCTTTACAAAAATACAATATTTTTCGTATAAATATCGATATATCCGTTTGCAATAATGTTTTTATCCATAGTGTAATTATTTAAAAACTCCTTTCAGTATCATTTTTATTGCTTAATCGCAGCAAGCAATAAAAAGGGCAACAACCACTACAATAGCAGATATGATTGCAGTGCCATCGTTTGCTCCTTGATTTGATACAAAGATAGGCAAATATTTCTATTTGCCTATCTTGTAGTTAAACTTACTTCTTGCGCAAACCTATCGGCAAACCTATCGTGGACAAGATCGCAGGTGATGTGGATGGCAGTTGCCGCATGGCACGGAGATGGTTTGCAGACGCATGTGAGGATGCCAAGCAACCGGACTCTTTTTTGTTGTATGCCACTCCCTGTCCAAAGCCTAATTTGTGGGTGTGGATATTTGGATATTGGAGGCGGAATAACTATATTTGCATCGTGTTAAGGCGCAAGATAAAGGCATCGCCTATATGTTTTTGGGGGCTTTTTGTGTGAAAATGTTGCAAGGCAAAGCCTTGTGATAGTTTTTAGCTTGTTTAATTGGCACGAAAACAAAGAGTGGAAAAATATATTAATTCGCATAAAAATCATAGAATAATATCCATATCAAAAATATTCAGTGGCAATGGATGCAAAAACAATGAGAAAGGTTGCGGACAATATCCGCATATTGGAGGCCGCAATGGTGGAGAAGGCAAAGTCTGGACACCCTGGAGGCTCGATGAGTGGCACAGACTATGTGAATACTCTGTATTCCAAATACATCGTCTACGACCCAGATGATGCGAAATGGTTTGCCCGTGACCGGTTTTTCTTGGATCCCGGACACATGTCGCCGATGCTTTATGGCGTTTTGGCTATGTGTGGTAAATTCTCGATAGAGGATTTGAAGAATCTGCGTCAGTGGGGCAGTGTTACGCCCGGACACCCTGAAGTGGATGTTTGCAGAGGCATCGAGAACGGTTCTGGTCCGCTCGGACAGGGACATGCAATGGCAGTTGGCGCAGCCATCGCCGAGCGTTTTATAGCAGCCCGTTTCGGAGAGGTCGTTTCGCATAAAACTTATGCTTTTATCTCTGACGGCGGTGTCCAGGAGGAGATTTCGCAAGGAGCAGGACGCTTGGCTGGATATCTTGGATTGAGCAACCTGATAATGTTCTATGACAGCAACAAGGTGCAGCTGGCGACAATGGTGGATGATGTTACATCGGAAGACACCGCTGCAAAATATCGTGCATGGAATTGGAACGTAATTGAGATTGACGGCAACGACTCTGACGAAATCTGCAAGGCTCTGGATCAGGCTTTGAAGGAGGACGAGCGTCCTACGCTGATTATTGGCAACACGGTGATGGGCAAAGGATGTGTCGATGCCGATGGCAACAGCTTTGAGTTCAAGTGCAGCACGCATGGCAATCCTTTGAGCAAATCAGGCGCAAGCTATGAGATGACAGTTAAGAATCTGGGCGGAAATCCGGAAGACCCATGGGCTGTCTTTGAAGAGACTAAGGCGCTTTATGCCGCCAGAAAAGAGGAGCTGAAGGCAATCGTTGCCGAACGCCGTGCGAAATTTGACGCTTGGGCTAAGGAAAACCCGGAGGATGCGGCGGAACTGCAGTCGTGGATTGACGGCAAACTCCCGGAAATCGACTATAAGGCAATCGCCCATAAACCTAACATTGCTACGCGTGCGTCGTCGGCAGATGTGTTGACTGTTTTGGGTGAGAAAGTAAAGAATATGATTGTGTCATCAGCCGATTTGTCAAACAGCGACAAGACTGAAGCGTTTCTCAAAAAAGCGGGCAGCGTGATTGCTCCCGACAATTATGGCGGAAAATTCCTTCAGTCGGGTGTGGCTGAATTGACAATGGCTACGGTGATGAACGGCATCGCTCTTCATGGTGGCTTGCTCTGCGCTTGCGGCACATTCTTTGTGTTCTCTGACTATATGAAGCCGGCAATCAGAATGACTGCGCTGATGCAATTGCCGGTGAAATACGTGTGGACTCATGATTCTTTCCGTGTGGGAGAGGATGGACCGACACACCAGCCTGTGGAACAAGAGGCTCAGATACGTTTGATGGAGGAATTGAAGAATCATTCAGGCAAGAACAGTATGCTTGTGCTTCGCCCTGCCGACAGCGCGGAAACGACTGTGGCATGGAAGATGGCGATGGAAAATGTGGATTCGCCTACGGGTTTGATTCTCACTCGTCAGGATGTGGAGGACTTGCCAAGTGCCGGCGGCGACCGTTATGCAGACGCTTTGCAGATGCTGAAAGGCGGATATGCGGTTGTCAACTGCGAAAAGCCTGATGTGGTGCTTGTGGGTAACGGCTCTGACGTCATGCTGCTTGTAAAGGCTGCTGAGCAATTGAAGGAAGAAGGCGTGAATGCGAGAGTAGTTTCGGTGCCTTCGATTGGATTGTTTATGTCGCAGGAGGATGGTTATCGGAAAGCGTTGATACCTGACGATGTGCCTACTTATGGCAAGACTTCGGGAATCCCGTCTACACTGCTCCGCGTGGTTGGCTCGAAGGGCAAAATCTCGGGATTGGATCATTTCGGATACTCTGCGCCATACAAATTGCTCGAAGAGAAGTTTGGCTTTACAGTTGATGCTGTATTGGCGGAAATCCGTGATTTGTTGAAATAATTAAATTAAAAAGAAAATGATGAGTTGGCATTTGATTACCATATATATGGTTGTCGAATGCCAATTTGTCAATTGTAATGAATAACAATCAACGTATTATTATGAAATCATTTGTTAAGATGTTCGTGGTGTTGGCGGTGCTGTTGCTTACCGCCAATGTCAGAGCGCAGATGCCGCAGCAGTTGTCTGACCCTGCGGTTAGAGTCGGAAAATTGCCGAATGGATTGACGTACTATATACGCCATAATGAATACCCAAAAGGACAGGCTGACTTCCATATCGCCCAGAAGGTGGGTGCGGTGCAGGAAAACGAGGACCAAAATGGTTTGGCTCACTTCCTTGAGCACATGTGTTTCAATGGCACGAAAAACTTCCCGGACAAGTTGATTCTGACGTGGCTGGAGTCGAAGGGCGTTAAGTTTGGCATGAACTTGAACGCACACACCGGCACTGATGAGACGGTGTATGATATAATGAACGTGCCTGTTCAAAAGAAGGAGGTTGTCGACTCTTGTCTGCTTATCCTCCACGATTGGGCTGACGCGTTGACGCTTGCCGACGAGGAGATTGAGAAGGAGCGTGGCGTCATCCATGAGGAGTGGCGTATGGGCAACGGTGCGGTTTCGAGAATCCTCAATCGCCATGCCGCAGAACTTTATCCAGGCACAAAATATGCTACCCACGACGTGATTGGCAGTATGGACATTATCGACAATTTCAAGCCACAGGTGCTCCGCGACTATTACGAGAAATGGTATCGTCCGGATTTGCAGGGTATTATCGTTGTCGGCGATGTCGATGTCGACGCTGTCGAGGCAAAAATCAAGGAGTTGTTCTCGCCTATAAAAATGCCTGAGAATCCAGCAAAATTTGAGTATCAGGTGCTTGGCGACAACGAGGAGCCTATCGTTATTTCCGATAAGGACAAAGAGATGCCTGCCAACGTGTTGTTTGTGGCGCAGAAGTATGATTTCTTGCCGAGAGAATTCCGCAATACGGATATCGGAATCCTGATGGAATATATAGATTTCATCATCAATCAGGTTCTTAACGAGCGACTCACGGCTATACAGCTGTCGCCTGACGCTCCGTTTAGCGCTTGTGATGCAGCAATGAGCAATTTCTTGTATGCCAACACTAAAGGGGCATTGCTGTTTCAGGCAGTGGTAGGCGACAAAGGTTCGGAAGCCGCTTTGCGTGCGGTGCTGACAGAATTGAAGCGTATGCAGAAATTCGGCTTTACGGCAGGCGAGTATGAGCGTGCCCGTAATGAGTATGTCAGTGCGTTGGAGAAACAATACAACAATTTCAAGACGTCTAAAAATGACTATTTCACCCAGATTTATATCAATAATTTCATCGAGTCGAATCCGATAACTGCGGTCGACTATGAATACAACACGATGAAGGACCAGTTTGCGATGCTGCCGGTTGACCAAATCAACGCATATATAAAAGAGCAGTTTGTCCCGGGTAAGAATTTGGTTGTGATGTCGCTTTGTCCGGACAAGGAGGGCGTGGCCGTTCCTACTGTGGAACAATTGAAACAGGTGATTGCCGAGGTCGACAGCGCGGAGGTGGAAGCCTATGCCGACAATCAGGTTACAGAGCCGTTGATGGAAAAGACTCCGAAGGCTGGAATGATAAAGAAAGAGACAAAAAATGATGCTCTGGGCTATACTCAGCTTACGCTTTCCAATGGAGCGAAGGTGGTTCTGAAGAAAACGACGTTCAAGGAAGACGAAATCCGCTTGTATGCAGTGAGCAAGGGTGGAGCGTCGGTCTATGATGCAAATGACTATTCAAACGCTGTGTTCAGTTGCGATATGATTGGCAGCACGGGTCTTGGAAAGTTCAGCTACACAGATTTGCAGAAAATTCTTTCAGGCAAACAAGCAAGTGTGTCGATGGATGTCAGCGCATACGATGAGTCGGTCAGCGGACGCTCGAGTGTAAAGGATTTGGAAACTATGATGCAGCTGATGTATCTCAGTTTCACACAGCCGCGTGAAGACAAGGCTGCTTTCGAGAACATCAAGAAAATGATGATTTCGCAGGTTGAGAACGCATCCCACAGCCCTCAATATGTGTTCCAGGATTCATTGGTTACAAACCTGTACGGACACCATCCTAAGGCAGTTATCCAAAGCAAGGAGGCATTTGAGAAGGTTGATTACGACCGTGCAATTCAAATCTATAAGGAGCGTTTTGCCAATGCCGCAGACTTTACATTCTTCATTGTCGGAAACTTCGATGAGAATCAAATCCGTCAGTATGTAAAACAATACATCGCATCGTTGCCAGCCAACAAGAATTTCGAGAAGGCAGTGAACGATGGCAGAGAAATCGTAGCGGGAAATGTGCGCAAGCAATTTGTGAACAACAACGAAGGCAAACTTGCCATGCTTGCAATGGTTTGGAATATGGATATGCCGTTGACAATGAAGAATAAATTGATTGTCAGCATTACAGGTCAGTTGATGTCAAACGAATTGCTCAACAGCGTCAGAGAAGACGAGGGCGCGGCATACAGCCCATATTCTGTTGGCTACATCGACAGAACATACAAAGACAATGCAACAATCCAGACGTCATTTGGCTTGAATCCTGACAAGTACAAGACCAGTGAGACTGCGACAATCAAATGTCTTGAGAAGTTGTCTAAAGACATTCCTGTGGCTGAGTTGAAGAAAATGCAGGAATATATGCTTAAAAGCTATGATGAGAACATTGTCGAAAACGGATATTGGCTCGGAGTTCTTGAGTCGTATGTCGTTGACGGCGAGGATATGTATACAGGATATAAGAAAGCGGTAGAGGAGTTGACTGTTGGCGACATTGAGAAATTCGTCGACAAATTGATCAAATCCGAAAACAGATTTGAGATACTGATGCTCCCGGAATAAGATAACCGGCTATAAAAAACAAAGACTGCGGCATTTTTTGTCGCAGTCTTTGTTTTTTTACTATCTTTACGTCCATAATACACAAATATAAAAAGGCTCAATTTCAGACCTATTAAAGAATATTAAATTAGAATTTATGGAGCATTCGATACAGACTGTCAAAGACCGCTTCAATTCAGGTGAGCCACTTGAATATGTGTTCTTCTGGGGACACCATACGAAGTTGGGAAAGATGACCAAGGCTTGTTTCAGCCAATGGTTTCCTGCCGTTTTTGTGGTGGACGATGTGGCATACAACTGCACCGAACAGTATATGATGGCGGAGAAAGCACGTGTGTTTGGAGATGATGACATACGGCAGAAGATGCTTGCCTGCAACGACCCGAAAGAGATAAAAGCTTTGGGTCGACAGGTGAAGAATTTTGACGCGGAGACTTGGAAACGTGTTTCACCGGACATTGTTGTAAAGGGCAATCTTCATAAATTCAGACAAAATCCGGAGCTTTGCCAGTTCCTTCTTGACACAGGCGAAAAGATTCTTGTAGAAGCAAGTCCCTACGATACAATCTGGGGCATTGGAATGTAAGAGTCTGAATCGGGCGTTGACAATCCTGAAAATTGGAAAGGCACAAACTTTTTGGGCTTCGCCTTGATGGAGGTGCGCGGCATTTTGAGTGGGCATTCCATTTAGAGACAACATGCATCGATAAATAAGAAATCTGCAAGTTCCTTCTCAAAGAGATAAAGAAACTTGCAGATTCGAATAAAAGAGTTGTGCTTTATGTAGCGTAAGGGTTAATTAACGTCGGTGTATTTGTTGTCTGACTCTTTCAACGCCGACAGGAAATAACCTTGCGATTTAATCAAGTTGCGAGCTTGCAGCACCATGGTCTTAGTCTCGTTGAGGATGTTGAGATATAAGACGCTGGCCTTTGTACTCATCTTTTCCTCCTTCAACCGGCGTACTTGATTCTTGATGGCTCCGGCAATTACCGTAAACAGATCATCGCGCATGTGCAGCACCTCGTCAAGGTCGGAGAAGTCTTTGTCGCGGAGCATCGTGCTGATTTTGTTGAATATTGCGTCAACGCCGTCATTCACCTCCTTAAGGTCCATAATCTGCTCTTTGGTGAAGCCTTTATGGTGGTTGTCGATATGCTCGTATGCCGGACGCGTGCAGTGGAGGAGCGCCTTCGACACCTCGGTCAGGTAGTCGACCACCTGGATGTAGAAATGGCTTGTCTCCACATTTTGATCCTGCAGTTTCTTCAGTGTTGCCATCACATTATGTTTGCGCTGGTTGGCTTGCTGGTAGATTTGCTCGGACTCGACCATTGTTTCCTTCAGCAAGTGTCTGTTCTCTGTGAACAAGGCTACAAGCATATGGTTGTAGATGCCCGACACGCGTTCCATCGTTACGCATACCTCATGCGTGCAGGAGTAAAGCACGTCTTCATTCTGAGTCTTTTCAGAAATCAGTTCAGCAGAAGGCTGCTCTTCTTTTTTATGTTTGCCGAAGATAAGATTGCGGCAAAGAATGTATCCGCAGAGCAACGCCAGAGCGGCGAGGGCAATCCATCCGCCCCACATCAGAAGTAGTCCGCAGAGGAAAGAAAGAGTGATGCCGGCGATGGCGGTTACAAACCATCCAGTCACCACGACCATTACGCCGGTGATGCGATACACTGCGCTGTCGCGGCCCCAAGCCCTGTCGGCGAGTGACGAACCCATCGATACCATAAAGATGACATATGTGGTTGACAGCGGCAGTTTCAGCGATGTGCCAAGGCATATAAGGCTGGCGGCAGCCGAAAGGTTGACAACGGCGCGTACAAGGTCGTACGACACTGTTTTGTCTCCGTTCTCGTCAGGATCGAATCTACTGTTGAGCTTGTCTTGGATTTTTTGTGGCATCACAGCCTTGTAGCCTTTGTTGAGGTTTATTGCAAGGCTTACGAGTGCGCGTGAAATCATTGTTGATCCGAAGCGCTCCTCCTCGTCGTTCTGCGACGATAGGTTGAGTTGTGTTTCAGCCACCTTCATGGCATCTTTCGAGAAGAAGAGCGTGATGACCATAACAGCGCCGCTTATTACCAAGAACCAGATGTTTACGTGTGCTGGTTCTGCGAGCTTGCCCATCAGCATCGAAGGATCGCCAGAGTTGCTCGCAATGGCGTAGCTGTCGAGACCGGCGATAGGCACACCGATGAAGTTTACAAGGTCGTTGCCGGCAAAGGCGAGGGCAAGAGCAAATATGGTGATTTTCAAAATGTTTACCTTCATCTGCTGCAAAATCAGCAATATGACAGATGAGATAATCCAAATTGCACCGAGCGACAATACGATGTGGTCATTGATGAGGTGGTTGAAGTCGTCGCTGATAAGCCCGGAGCTTTTCATTCCCTTGAAAATGGCGAAATAGATGATTCCAACGATTGCGAGTCCGCACCAGATTGCGCCATAGCGTCGCAGCGATTTGGCATATTTGAATGAGAAAATCACTCGCGACACGTACATCAAAATCGCTCCCACGGTGAATGCAATGACCACCGACAGCAGGATTCCGGAGATCATCACCATAGCTTTTTCTGTGTTGATGTAGTTGCCCAAGTCGGCAAACGACAGCGACGGGTCGTTCCAAATGGTGAACATTGCCACGGCAATTGATGCTCCGAGAAGCTCGAAGATGAGCGACACTGTTGTTGACGTTGGCAGACCGAGCGCGTTGAACGTGTTGAGCAGCACTACGTCTGCCAGCATCACGGCAACGAAAAGAATCATAACGTTCTCAAAAGTGAACATCTCGGGGTGAAACACGCCGTTGCGCGCCACTTCCATCATGCCGTTTGACGTGAGCACTCCAAGCAGGATGCCGGCGGCAGCCACTGTTAGGATAATCCAGCGTTTAGCCACTTTGGAACCTAACGCCGAGTTCAGAAAGTTGATTGCGTCGTTTGACACTCCGACAATCAAATCGATAATTGCAAGCACTGCGAGAATGATTACAATTACAGTGAATAAAGGACTCATAATAATGCTGTTTTATTGTATTCTATTTTTTGTGTTTTCTTCAATGTGAATAAGAATTCAAGACCGGCGTATTTGTGATTGCGCGCGGTGATTTCTCCACCATGGAACATCACGGCGTTGCGCACAATAGACAACCCAAGTCCGGTTCCGCCCGACTTGCGTGAACGACCGGTGTCGATGCGGTAGAAGCGCTCGAATATCTTGTCGAGATGTTTGGCCTCGACTCCTGAGCCATTGTCGTAGAAGTCGAATTTGTAGTAGCCGGAATTTTCCTCAATTGCAGAAATATAGATGTCGCGACCGCCTGAATAGGCGATTGCATTGTTTATCAAATTGCGGAAGATTGCGTCGATGAGCTGACGGTTGCCTTCGACGGCAACGTTGTCGGCAACATCTACATGGATGCGCATCCGGTTCTCCGGTTTATACTGGGCCACCTCTTCGCATATCCCATCGATAACGTCCTTGACGTTGACGGGGCATATCGGCAAAGTTGCCTTTGCGTCGGAGATGCGGGTGATCAGAGTGACGTCCTCAAGCAGATTCGACAGTCGCATAGCGCTTTGGTAGCCTGATTCCATCAAATGCCGTTCGGTTTCTTTCGGGAGCTCGTTGTCGAGCAACGTCTCGAAGCAGCCGCGAATGCTCTGTACTGGGGTCTTCAATTCGTGGTTTATGTTGCTTGTGAGCTGATGCTTGATGCGCATTTTCTCTTTTTCCTCAAACAGTGCTTCCTGCATGCTGCGGTCGCGTTCGGCAGTGCGGTCCTGCAGTTCCTTGTAGATTGCGAATATTGAGCGGGCTGCGTCGCCAAGTTCGTCATCCGACAGCTCGTCGGTGTCGAAATCTTCTATTTTCCCGTTGCGCGCGCGGTTTGCAATGTCGTGCAGTGCTTTCACGCCGAGGCTTATGCGGCTGATTGCGAAATAAAGTATGATGTTCACAATCAATGTCGCACCCAGCACAATCCAAATGTAAGCCATATCACTGCTCAACACTGCCGACAACTCAACGTTGTAGGGTAGGGCGGTGCGCACTATTGCATTTCCCCGCGCAGAGGCGGAATAGAAAAATTCGTGGTCTTTCACTTGAGAGAGACGGCGTATCGTGTAGCCATGTCCGTGTTCGATTGCATTTTTTATTTCCGGACGGTTGAGATGGTTGGCAATCTTTGAGCTGTTGTGGCTTTCAAACAACACGTTTCCTTTGGTGTCGAGCAAAGTGACGCGGATGTTTTTATTAGGTATCAGCCGATTCACAGCGTCGTTTGTCAGCTGTCTGGTTTCTGCATATTCGTTGAGTAGGATGTTGTTGTACACTTGTAGTCGTGTGTCGAGCAGTTCTACTTTGTATTCCCGCTCTCTGGAATATTGAATCGAGACAAACACGAAAACCAATATCCAGAAAAACACGTTGACTACGCTGAACAGTTTTGCCTTGTAACTAAATCTTTTCTTTGAAGCCATAGCCGTATCCTTGTTTGGTTATAATATGTTGTTCATATTCTCCGAGTTTCTTGCGCAGTCGGTTGATGTTGACATCGATTGTGCGGTCGACCACATAGACGTTCTTCTCCCATATTTTGTCGAGAATCTCGTCGCGTGAGAAGATTTTGTCGGGGTTTGAAAGGAAAAGAAACAGCATGTCGAATTCCTTTTTTGTGAGAGCAATCTCGTTGCCGTCTATTGTGCAAGTTTTAGAGATGCTGTCGAGAGACAATGTCTTGTAGATTGCAATGGTGGGCTGCTCCGGCTTTACTCGTCGCAACAGGCTCTTGACGCGTACCACAAACTCGCGCATCGAGAACGGCTTTTTGATGTAGTCATCGGCGCCGCGCGTGAATCCGTCGATTAGCGGAGCCTCGTTGCCGAGGGCTGTGCACACGATAATCGGCACGTTGGCGACGTCGGGCATTGCTCTTACTTTGCTTACCAGTTCGAGGCCGCTGATTTCACCCATCATGATGTCAAACACCATCAGGGCATAGTCGGCAAGATGCTTTTGCAGTGCCTCCTCTGCAGAGTTGGCAATATCGACGCTGAACCCCGCCAGTTCCAAATTGATTTTCATCAATTCGCATATCGGCATCTCGTCGTCGACAACCAGAATCTTTACAGGAGTTTCCATAATATTCTAAAAGTTTATCATTAATTCCGCTACAAATTTGTCGTGGTCTGACGCGCCTATCTCCACATTGTCGCCATAGAAGTATTTTTCATAATTCAGACGTAGCTCGGCGCTCACTTTCTTGTAGTATCCCAATGTGACACCGACAGTGGCACGCTTGCGGGCGGCGTTGGTGATTTCAATCTCTCCGTTTTCATCGGTATATCCGCTGCTGTCGTCGGTCATCATGTCGAAACGGCCGAGAAATCGAACCTGTTGCATGTATTTGTTGTCGACGGGCAGGGCATACATAGCCATGGTGTTAAGGGCGTGTACTGGCTCGGCGTCGCTTTCGCAGAAATATTTGTACATGTATTCAGCCTCGACAGTGAATTTCTGGTACTTATAGCTGAGACATGCGTCATACATATTTGTTCTTATGTCTTGCGGCTTGGTGGTCATTGCGCTTACGTTTGCCTCAAAGTCGGACTTTTTGAACTTGAGATGTCCTACATATAGATAATTATTGTGTAGCCAGACATCGTCGGAGGCGGAACTGTTTCTTCCGTTATAGACACCGAATTCGGCTGTCAGCGGCACTTGCTTTGGCGCATAAGTGGCTTTGGCGCCGATGTCGAAAACGTTGCCTATCTGCTTTCCGACAAACGACCTGTTGGCAAACCAACGTATGTGTGGAGCACGTGCTGCGTCGACGGAAATAGGCACTCGGAACTGACCGCCGGTAAACTGGAATTGGTTGTCGAAGAAGTGTAGCCGTGCGAAAAGGTCGTGTGTGCGGATTTTGCCTTTGTCGCTCAAGTTTATTTGTAGTTTGTAGTCAACAAATTCTGTCAGCCATCCGCTGGCGCCTATTCTGGCGTCGCGCACCTGAAAACGGGAGTTCTTGACATCTGTCTGATACTCGAATTTTGTGCGCAGCGTCCCCCCGATTGTAGGAATCCATGATTTCTTATTGTCTTGTGCATGTGTGTGTCCGACAACCGAAACGCCGGCAATAAGTAATAATATCTTTATTGCTGATTTCATGCTGCAAAATTAGTGCAGAGACACGAAATTGCAATAACAAAACTGTAACAAATTAGAAAGTGAAGTGCAGGGCGATGCGCCATCCGCTTTTGTCAACACCAGGGGTATCGCGATACGTGAGTCGCCACACGTAGTCTACGCGCAGGATTGTGAGAATGTTGTCAAGACCTACGCTCATCTCCATGTAAGGGGTCTTTTCCATCGGACGGCACAATGCGTTGATAGGGAAGCGGTAGATGTCGAGACTCTTTTCGGGATTGTTTTTGTCCGACAGAGAGCCATAAAGACCTTTGAACGAAACCACCTCGCGCAGTTTCAGATATTTTATCAGCGGCACGCGGTTGAGCAATGCTCCGTTGATCCAATATGTGATGTCCCACGAAAGGTATTGGTCGTTCATAAATTCCATCGCATTCATCAGCGCATACGATTCCGGTTGTATTGTGTATGACAGGTTGGCGTTGGGCAGCAGCAGGTCGGGATATGACACCTTGCTCCAAACCTTGCCTCCCTTTAGGATTATGTCGGTGTATCCAAAGGCCGAGAACCAGAAGCGTTTCTGCACGCTCAGTTCGGTTTTGTTTATTGTAAACTTGTTGCCCAGTACGCCTTTGGGACTGTAGGTGTGTGACAGAATCAGAATCGGCATGTCGAGGTTGATGGGTATGCGCGTGAACCTGGCGTCGTAGAACTTCTCTCCTGGGGCATAACGTAGTGTCAGATTGACCGACGACTGCTGATATTTGTCGCTCCAATTCCCGTAGCCGTCGACAAACGGCATCCAGCGTGTGGCTTCTTGAATCTGGTGCTTGAGTCCTACGGTTACGGCAAGCCCGTTCTCGCTCTCGCGCTTGTA
>ENA-ORMJ01001254-ORMJ01001254.1-human-gut-metagenome-genome-assembly--contig:-NODE-1254-length-15918-cov-3.063544_pt1 | contig 15918 bp, 9 predicted proteins | sample MGYA00242100_ERZ508989 | MGnify/ENA primary metagenome ERZ508989 (study PRJEB26280, sample SAMEA2531403) | human gut metagenome | biome: human gut; feature: human-associated habitat; material: faeces...
CACCTCTTTCAATATTATAACAAATATGAATTATGAAAAAAAGATACTCAATAAGACTTGATTGTGCTAAAATACATGAAAGAGGTTTTAAAGATGAGAGAAAAAAGAATTGTATTAGTAAATGATAAAATACTACTTGTCTGACGGAGCATTATCGCCTACTTTTGCATCATCAGTTATTGGTTGAAGTTTCCATGGATCAATCAACAATTGAATAGAGTTTATAATCTAATACAATAAATTATGAGAAGAAAAATTTATTTTCTACTATTCTTTTTTCTTTGCCTGACTAGCATTCCACTGGCAGCCCAGGATATTGAAATAAAAGGAATGGTAACAGAAGCTACAACAAATGAACCCTTACCAGGAGTCACAGTCAGAGTGAAAGGTAAAGACACCGGCACAGTAACAGACATGGATGGTAAATACTCCATCAAAGCGAATAAAGGGAATATACTGATATTCTCAACAATAGGTATGAAACAAATAGAAAAAGCTGTCACGTCCGGAACTCCAATCAATGTATCTATGGAAGAAGATAATATCGCTCTGGAACAAGTAGTAGTGATTGGTTATGGTACAGTGAAGAAGAGTCATCTTTCGGGGGCTGTAGGTTCGGTTAGTGCAAAAGAACTTAACGGTCAGGTTGCTTCTAACGCAGCCACAGCCTTACAAGGGAAAATACCCGGAGTATCAGTAGCCAGTTCCAGTGGTGATCCCAATGGAAGTATGACGATCAATGTTCGTGGTATCAGCTCTTTATCCAACAACAATCCACTTTATGTAGTAGACGGAGCATTTGGAGATATCAGTATGGTCGATCCTAACGATATTTCCTCTATCGAAGTTTTAAAAGATGCTGCTGCGGCAGCAATCTACGGTTCACGTGCAGCAGGTGGTGTTGTACTGATTACCACTAAAAGCGGTCGTAAAGACATGCCGACTAAATTAGATGTCAATTTCTTCACAGGAATCAGCCAGACTCCCAAAACACTGAAAGTTTTTAATGGAGAAGAATACAGCCGCTTCGCACGCTACTACAAATTAGCAGGCGACGGTTATGGTGCAGAAAACGGAGCTACCCCTTTCATTGGTGAAGGAACAGACTGGCAAGACGTGATGTTGCGCACAGCCATGACTTATAAAGCCAATGCTACCATCAGCGGCGGTTCCAAAAGCGGTTCTTACAGTTCATCTGTCAGCTACCTTAATAAAGAAGGTATACTGCGCAACACTGATCATGAATCTTACAATATCCGTTTGAAAAGCGATTATTCTTTCTTCGACAATCGCTTGACAATAGGTGAATCTATGATTGTAAATCTGACAAAAGGTAGTGGATACATTCATCAGGATACCATGTTCGATATCTTTCAGTTCCCGTCAGTAGTACCGGTATACGATCCTACAAACGCAGGGGGCTGGGGTACTTCCAATGACATCAATTTACCGAATCCATTGGCTGAAATGACAGTCAACGACGAACGGACAGAAACAACCAAGATTTTCCTCAATGCCTATTTACAGGCTGAAATCATCAAAGGACTAAAGTACAAACTCAATGTAGGTATCAGAAAAGAGCATACTAAGTGGCGTTATTACAAGGATGTATACGATTTAGGAACATTCGGTAAAAACGACAAGCCCGACCTTGAAGAAAAATCGTCAACATGGGAATCATGGGTATTAGAAAACACCCTGAATTATGACCGTACATTCGGCAAACACAATTTGTCACTCCTTGCCGGATACTCTGCCCAGAAAGACAAAAGTTACAGCCTTTATGGTAAAAATGGAGATATGCCCCAGTTCATTGAAACAATGCCGGGCAATGTAGATCCTTCCAACCTGAAAGCATCCAGTTCGCTGAATGAACTTGCATTGGTATCTCTGTTCGGACGTGTCATGTATTCCTTTGACGACCGTTATTTATTCTCGGCATCTATTCGCCGTGACGGTTCTTCACGTTTCAGAAGTGGACATCAATATGGTGCATTCCCTTCTGCTTCTATTGGATGGAACATCAACCGCGAAAAATTCTTTAAACCTTTAGAGAATGTATTCGATCAGTTGAAGCTGCGTTTTAGTTATGGTAAACTCGGTAATCAGGAGATGACCAGCTACTATCCGACACAAAGTGTAGTATCGGACGGCATGAACTATGTGATGAATAATTCGCCTTGGTTTGGTTCTATGCCATATGTGCAGGCAATCTCACCCGCCAATTTAACATGGGAAAATACGGAGACCTATAACATCGGTTTAGATGTCAGTCTGCTAAACGGACGATTGACGCTTACTGCTGATGCTTACGTTAAGAATACAAATGATGTGCTATTACCTATTCCTTCTACCGCATCTACCGGTATCAGCGGAAACTCTATTCAGAATGCGGGACAAGTACGGAACAAAGGATTCGAACTTGCGGTCAACTATCGCGGTGCCATCAAGGAAAAGTTCAACTATTACATCGGTGCCAATATCGCAGCCGACAAGAATGAAGTGACCAAAATAACATTAGGCGGACAAAACCTGATGATCTCCGGATACAGCGCACACGGTGCCGGTGGTCGCGGTATCAATATGTTTGCAGAAGGGCACCCGATGTCATATTTCAACCTGATCGAAACAGACGGATTATTCCGCTCGGCAGAAGAGATCGCTAATTATAAAAACAAAGACGGTGAACTCATCCAGCCCGCTGCACAAGTTGGTGATGTCCGCTACAAAGACTGGAACGGTGACGGCAAAATAAACACAGATGACCAGCATGACGTAGGAAGTCCGTTCCCCGATTTCACTTTTGGCATAAGACTCGGCGGCGAATGGAACAACTTCGACTTTAACCTTTTCTTTGACGGAATGGTAGGCAACAAGATATATAATTATCCCCGTTATCGCCTGGAATCAGGAAACTTCAACGGAAACATGAGTACCGTATTGGCCAATTCATGGAGACCGGACAATCAGAACACTGATATTCCTCGTTTCTCTAAGACTGACGGTGCAGACAACAAATGGGCATACACCGACAGATGGCTGGAAGACGGCTCGTACATACGTTTGAAAACATTGGACATTGGCTATACATTACCCAAAGTTCTGACAAAGAAAATCAAACTTGAAAACGTAAGAATATACACTTCAATGGAGAACCTGTTCACATTGACCAAATATTCCGGCTATACCCCCGACCTGGGTGAAAGTTCTGTCGCAGGTGTTGCTTACAATGTATTCTCAAGAGGTATCGACCAGGGACGCTATCCATTGCCCCGTACTATTTCTTTCGGAATACAAGTCAACCTGTAATACCTTAAATTAATATTAAACATTAAACAGTTTATGAACATGAAAAGAAATTGGTTATCATATATGTGCATGGCAGCTCTTTTTTCCGGAGCGCTGACATCGTGCAACGAATCCAGCTTTTTGAATCTGTCGGACCCCAATTACTTCACGGAAAGCAACTTCTGGAAAGATAAAGCAGATGCAGAAAGTGCTTTGGCAGCCGCCTATTCTCCGATAAAAGGAGCCATGTACGGATACTTCGGCGCATTTGACGGCTGGCTAAACTTAAACGGTCGTGGTGACGATATCTACACAATCAAAGGAGAAGAAGTTCCGATGTGGAATATTGCAAACTTCCTGAACTCGCCCTCTACCGGAAATGATCCTTACGGAGCGCTTTATTCAGGCATCCAGCGTGCCAACATCGTACTGCGGTATATTGATCAGATACCTGCATCAGGTATTACTGAAGAAGACCGCTCGATGATCAAAGGCGAAGCACTCTTTCTGCGTGGCTATCAATACTTCCTGTTAGTCAACAATTACAAAGAAGTGCCTTTGAGACTGATTCCATCCAACGAAGATGAAACCAATAAAGCCGCTGCTACAGAAGCTGCATTATGGGCACAAGTAGAAGAAGATCTGGATAACGCCATCAAATGCAACCTGCCAGTAGAACGCTCTACTGCCAAAGAACGCATAACTAAAGGTGCAGCTATTGCAATGCTGGGCAAAGTATATGCCACCCAACACAAATATCCGGAAGCCAAACAGCTATTAGGTACATTACTGAAAGCTCCTTATTCTTACGAATTGATGGACAACTTCGAAAAGAATTTCACAAATGAAGAAGAGTTCAATAAAGAATCCGTATTTGAACTGGCATACAGTCCGGACGGAGACTACTCCTGGAGCAATGAAAGCGGTATCTGTTTAGGTTGCTATATTCCTCAGTTTATCGGTCCGGTAAAATCCGGCGGATGGGCTAAATTAATGCCGAACTCCCTGATCGTAGGAGAGTTTACAAAAGAAACACGTCCGAGTGATGCAGATACCAAGTTTGACAAACGTATGTATGCCAGCCTCTTTTTTGATGCTGCCAACTATGGAGATAAAGTTCCTAACGAGAAATGGTATGGAAATAATTACTCCATGGATGATCTTTGGGAAGGCAATGAAGGAAAAATGGCAGGCGGAGCACCAAGTTTCAACGTCAATGGGACAGCAGGTAAGTTCCTGATAAAGAAAAATACTGCATATTATGTGGATGACAAGGCACCGGACAACATGGGCAACAAAGAAGGAAGGTCCAGCAATTTGCGCGTAATGCGCTTTGCCGAGGTACTGTTGCTTTATGCTGAAGCATGCGCCAAAACCAATGATCCGGATGGTGCCAACTATGCTTTAAAGCAAATCCGCCAAAGAGCAGGACTTACGGAAAAGACTTTTGCACAAGCTGAATTAATGAATGAAATAGAACACCAATGCTTATTGGAGTTCTTTGCGGAAGGACATCGTTTTGACGATTTGAAACGTTGGTATTCGCCCAGCGAAATTCAGTTGATCTTCAAGGCGAATGGAAAACAAGGTGCGGAAAACTTCCAGGAAAAACACCTTTATTATCCTATACCGACAAGTGAACTAAACAATAATACTGCCATGGAACAAACCAGTTTATGGAAATAAAAAACCTAGCAAGATTAACTTAATAAAGAAACAACATGAAAAAGATATATTCATTATTATTCGTATCCCTCTTTCTATTCATTGGATACTCTTGTGACGATGGAAGTCTGAGTCACAGTGACGTCTACATTCCGGACCCGGTAGAAGAAACAGACGAGGATGACGGATTCTCAGCCGAACCCACCACAGAAGCTGTCATCAAAGTACAGTTCGGAGAAGGGCACGAACATCAGATAATCGATGGCTTCGGATGTGCCTTTGCAGAGTGGTCACATCGTATATGGAACAACATGATGCGCGAAGATGTAGTCAATGATCTTTTCGGAGAAAATGGCTTGAAGCTGAATATTTTCAGAGGTGAGGTATTTCCACACTATCAGAACCCTACCACAAACGTCATTGACTTCGGAATGAACCGTACCTTCAATCTTGCAGCCAACGATCCCTCTATGATCAATGATTACTGGAGAGACTTTAACGGTTCCGGATGTGGCGAACAAGTACAATTAGGTCAAATGTGGCTGGTAGATATCCTGCAGAAAAAATATAAAGATGTGAAATTTATATTCTCTACCTGGAGTCCTCCCGGAACTATGAAATCTAACGGAAAGCCCTCAGGCGGTAGCCTGGCGTCCGGTGCGGAAGATGCATATGCTAACTATCTGATTGACTTCATCAAAGCATACACTGAAAAGTTCGGCATTGAGATATATGCAATATCACCATCTAATGAGCCTAACAGCAGTGGAACGGGATGGAACGGTTGTAGCTGGAGTTATACCAATCTGGCTAACTTCTGCCAGAAGAATCTTCGCCCGGCTTTAGATAAAGCAGGTTATCAAGACATGAAGATTATCTTTGGAGAGCACTCGTGGTGGAAAGCAGGAGTCACTTTTCTTGAAAATGGCTTGAAAGCCTGTCCCGATCTGGTTAACTCCAACATTATTGCAGCAGCTCACGGATACACATTAATTGGCAACACTGAGTTTGTACAATCACCACTCTGCGCTGAAAATAATATTCATTTATGGAATACGGAAACCAGTTCTACAGACACATACGATCCATCCTGGAAAAACGCGATGCAATGGGCTACTACTTTCCATAATTATCTGGCAGTTTCCAACCTGAACGCATTTATCTGGTGGGCAGGTGCACGTCCTTGTACGAATAATGAAGCGTTGATCAGACTGGAAGAAGCACTTCCCGGAACCAATTATGAAAGAGCGTCCCGCTACTACAGTTACGGACAATTTACTAAGTTTATCCCGGAAGGAAGCCGACGTGTGGATATCAAGACTGTTGCTCCCGAAGGTGACGAAGAAGCATTCCCGAAAGAACTGTTGATGACAGCTTACATCAAGGACGACAATTATACGATCGTACTGGTAAACAATTCTACAAGCAAGGCCTTCGAAACCAAACTGGAAATTGAAGGAAAAGAGTTTCAGACCATGATCTCGTATACATCAGATGAAGGAGTTAAGTGGCAACGCAAAAAAGTAAATCCATCTCTCAGCGGATTGCGCTCCATTACAGTCCCTAAGTTTAGTGTAGTAACCATCACTGGTAAAATGAAAGATATTGAAGCTGAATAAATAGTCTAAATAAACAATGAATATCATGAAAAGAAATCTATTATATTTGGCAGGATTCCTGCTTGCAGCCGCTACTGTTTTCTCCGGCTGTAATGACGATGATCCATCCTATCACGACTTAGTGCCAAATACGCAGGAGTTGATCATTAATCTGGATGAGACCCCGGAAGGAATCATTCAAATAGTTCAAGGTAACGGCAATTATAAAATTACAAATTCCAATGAAGATGTAGCAACCGCCATTGCCGAAGGTAACAAAATTAAAGTAACAGCTCTGAAGGCCGGTAGTACCGACTTATCTATTACCGACTGGGCTAAAATGAGTACCAATGTCAAAGTCATCGTCGATCAGTTAAGTGAACTGGTTTTGTCCAATTCGGCTACAACAATGTATCCGGGTGAAAACAAGACAGTCAATGTTTATACAGGAAACAGAGGCTACAAAGTAACAGTTGACAAAGAATCTGTCGTGAAAGCTACAGTAGATGAAGAAGGACATATACAGATAGAATCTCTGGCACCAGGCAATGCAACAGTTACAGTGACCGACAGACTGAACAAGAGTGCGGAATTTTCAGTAAAAGTAATAAAGAAACTTGTAGTTGACAATAGTGAAGAAATTGCTTATTTGACAGTCGGTGAACCTTTGACAATCAAGATTCTGGACGGTAACGGAGGCTATACCTGCACAAATAATGGTTCTGCCACTTATCTGAAATGCACGATAGCGGAAAATGGAACAGATGTTATCATCGAAGGTCTTAAAAGATATCGTTTCAACAAGACGGTAACAATCAAAGACCAGGAAGGAGAGTCAATCAGCATCAATATAGTCTATATCGACGACCTATATCTGGAGAATCCATCATATCGTTACTTAATAGCAGGTTCATCTTCTTATCAGTCTGTCTCTACCTCGGCAGTGGGTTCCATTACTCATTCGGAAGAGTTCAATATGTCCGAAATTATTATAAAAGGAACAGGAACTTATGCCAGCGGTTTTGCAGTTCAGTTTACAGGTGATTTGACGAAAGGCAACAAAGGTGATGCGGTACTGTATAAAGTAACAAGAAATGCAGTGGACAAAAAAGTGAAATATCCGATAGAAGATTGCCGGATCGATAAAGTGGAAGATGGTTGGTACTGGGTCAGCTTCTTAGAACCCAATTGCACCATCCGCTCTTATATGATTACCAAACAATAGTTTATAGACTTGACACATGTATTTTTTGAAAGTACCCCCATACTTTCAAAATGACAAAAGTACAAAGAGACTGTCCCTACAACACCGTATATCTCAGGTATGTCTGGCTTGTAAACATAAAAAGAGACTGTCCTTACAACACAGTATATTCCTTATTACTATCTGTATTGTAATCAGTCTCTTTTTATAAATTTTGAACAGATATGAATAGATATGATAACAGACTACATATTCTCACTAAAGAATATGATGAGCTCATCTCACGTGAAAATGAAAAGATACTGCCCGGCAATGGTGTTTTTGAACGATACAAATACCCCATTCTGACAGCAGACCACCCCCCGCTGGAGTGGAGATACGACTTCAATCCGGAAACAAATCCCTATCTGATGGAACGTTTCGGCATTAACGCCGTATTCAATGCAGGCGCTATCAAATTCAACGGGAAATATCTTATTATGGCACGAGTAGAAGGGCATGACCGCAAATCATTCTTTGCCATCGCAGAAAGTCCCAATGGTATCGACAACTTCCGCTTCTGGGAATATCCGGTACAACTGCCGGACCTATATCCGGAAGAAACGAACGTCTACGATATGCGTCTGACAAAACACGAGGACGGATGGATATACGGTATCTTCTGCTCGGAAAGCAAAGATCCGGACGCACCCGCAGGAGACCTCACATCGGCCATTGCAGCAGCAGGAATCATACGCAGCAGGGACCTTAAAAACTGGGAACGCCTGCCCAACCTCGTCTCCCAAAGCCAGCAACGGAATGTGGTGCTGCACCCCGAATTCGTAGACGGCAAATATGCATTGTACACCCGTCCGCAGGACGGATTCATCGATGCAGGCAGCGGAGGCGGTATTTCATGGGCATTGATAGACGATATCACTCATGCAGTGGTCAAGAAGGAAATCGTTATAGAACAGCGCCATTATCACACGATCAAAGAAGTGAAAAACGGTGAAGGGCCTCATCCCATCAAGACTCCCGAAGGATGGCTACATCTGGCACACGGAGTCCGTGCCTGTGCTGCCGGACTCAGATATGTCCTATATCTGTATATGACGTCTTTAGATGACCCCAGTAAAGTGATAGCCCAGCCGGGAGGTTACTTCATGGCACCCGTGGGAGAAGAAAGAACCGGAGATGTATCCAACGTGTTATTCTCCAACGGATGGATCGCAGATGAAGACGGAACGGTATACATCTACTATGCTTCCTCCGACACACGGATGCACGTAGCGACTTCTACGATCGAACGGCTAATCGATTACTGCCGGCATACACCGGAAGACAGACTCCGTTCCACGACTTCCGTGAAAAGCATATACGATATCATAGAAGCCAATAAGCTCGTGATGTCGGAAAATGCCGTTATATTATAGTTCCGGAAGCAGTATTATCATCTGTCTTTCAGGATGTTCCATTCTGCATGATGGATATTAACAACTGAGTTGCAGGGTATTAACATCTGACACGTCAAGTCTTAACACCTGACGTGTCAGCTATTAAAGCCTGAGAAGTCAGATAAATAGTATCAGATAGTATCAGTATGAGTTAAAATAATATTTGTTTCTTCCCCACATTCGACCTACTTTTGTACCTGATAGATTATTAATGTACAAAACCTAATCAAAATAGCAACATGAAATTACACACATCCGATCTTCTGATCATCTGCGCCTACCTCATTGCCATGATTGTCATCGGACTCATACTGAAAAAACGGGCCGCACAAAATATGGACTCCTATTTCCTGGGAGGCAAATCACTCCCTTTCTATATGCTTGGTCTGTCCAATGCATCCGGAATGTTCGACATCACTGGTACGATGCTAATGGTTTACTGGGCATTTGCCTACGGATTCAAAAGTCTCTGGATTCCCTGGCTGTGGCCGGTATTCAATCAGATATTCCTCATGGTTTATCTGTCGGTGTGGTTGCGGCGTTCCAATGTGCTCACCGGAGCCGAATGGATCAAAACCCGCTTCGGTAAAGGCAAGGGAGCGACACTCTCTCATACCATCGTTGTCGTATTTGCGTTATTAAGCGTACTCGGATTTCTGAGTTACGGATTCATAGGAATAGGCAAGTTCATGGAAATCTTTATTCCCTGGGAAGTCATTTCACCCTACATTCCTTTCACGGTATCACCGGAGTATGTTCCGCATGTATATGGCATCTTCTTCACAGCTATCGCCACCTTCTACGTCATGTTGGGGGGAATGCTGAGCATCGTATGGACAGATGTCGTACAGTTCCTTATCATGACGGTGGCAGGCATCGTTATCGTAGTGATCGGTATGCAGATGGTGGCGCCGGATATGATACACTCCTTTGTACCTGCCGGATGGGATTCCCCTTTCTTCGGATGGACGCTCGATATTGACTGGAGCAGCAGGATGAGTTTGCTGACCGAACGAATGGCAAACGAACCTTACAGTCTGATAGGCATCTTTGTCATGATGGCGTTGCTCAAAGGCATCTTCATGAGTATGGCAGGGCCTGCGCCCAATTATGATATGCAGAAAATTCTGTCCTGCAAGTCTCCCAAAGAAGCGGCGATGATGAGCGGTTCCGTATCCGTAGTGCTGTTAATTCCCCGTTATCTGATGATTATGGGATTTGCATTACTTGCCATCTATTTCTTCAAGGAAGACGGCGGACTGACACAGATGGAAGTGACCCGCACGGACTTTGAGACGATTCTTCCCCATCTGATCACACGATATGTTCCGGCAGGACTTGCAGGATTATTATTGGCAGGTCTACTGGCAGCTTTCATGTCGACCTTTGCCTCTACCGTCAATGCAGCCCCTGCATATATCGTAAATGATATTTATCTGAAATACATCAATCCGAAAGCAAGCGTGAAAACTCAGATACGCAGCAGTTATGTCATCTCTGTGGCAGTAGTGGTGGTGAGCACTGTCATCGGATTCTTCCTGAAAGATATCAATGAAATCTTCCAGTGGATTGTAGGTGCACTGTTCGGAGGATACATCGCAGCCAACGTACTGAAATGGCATTGGTGGCGTTTCAACGGTGAAGGTTACTTCTGGGGAATGACTGCCGGAGTAGTGGCAGCTATTGTAATGAAATTTACCGTTCCGGATGCATGGGTACTTTATTTCTTCCCCGTACTGTTCGGCGTCTCTCTGATCGGATGTATCATCGGGACTTACAGCGCTCCGGCTACAGATGAAGAGACTCTGATCAACTTCTATGTCAATGTACGCCCGTGGGGATGGTGGAAACCGATTCAGGAGAAAGCAATCGCCCGCTACCCGCATATTCAGGCGAATAAAAACTTCAAAAGGGATGCCTTCAATGTGGCGATAGGAATCATCTGGCAATGTACGCTTACCATCATCCCGATGTACCTCGTTGTCCGCGAACAATTAGGACTCTGGAGTTCTATCGCCTTGCTTCTGATTACCACGCTGATATTAAGAAAGACCTGGTACAAGCCTTTGTGTAAGGAGGAAGCGAGATACAACGAAGAGATGAAACAAATACGATAAGTATCAGCATAATTAATTTATATCATAAATTTAGGCACGGATGACACGGATTTCACGGATTTAAAAGATCGGTCAATTAAAAACCACGTTAACCCGTGTCATCCGTGCCTAATAAAACAGAGAACCGACCATGAAAAGACTATCCGTAATACTCTTGTCATTTTTACTATATCTTCCGCTGTGCGCACAATTTAAAGGAACCGTCTATGTCGACACCAATCAATCGGGCACATTCGACAAAGGAGACAAACCGCTGGCAGGAGTGATGGTAACAGACGGAATGAACGTAGTAAAAACAGATAAAAAAGGCCGGTTCTCACTATCGGGATTCAAGAAAACCCGATTTATCAGCATTACTACACCTGCCGGATTCGAGACACAACAATTCTACCTCCCTGTCAAGGAAGACAGAAAAAGCTATGATTTTATAGTGACCGAAAGCGAACGGACCAAGACCAGAGAACACTCCTTTATCCATATCACCGACACGGAAGTGACCGGAGGAGTGGGGCGTTGGGTCACCGACCTACAACAATACATAAAGAACGAACAACCGGCTTTTCTGATTCATACCGGAGACATCTGCTACGAACCGGGACTCACAGTGCACAATCAAATTGTGAATGCACAAACAATGGACTGCCCCGTCTATTACTGCATAGGCAACCACGACCTGGTGAAAGGCAACTACGGCGAAGAACTTTATGAATCGATTTATGGCCCGACATGGTATTCGTTCGATGTCGGCAACGTGCATTATGTCGTTACTCCCATCGACCACGGAGACAACCCGACCGATTACACGCAAAGGGATGTATACAACTGGCTGAAGAATGACCTCGCCCTGATGAAGAAAGATCAGGCGCTTGTTCTTTTTAACCACGACCTGTTTACTCCCGGCGATAACTTCGTATTCAAGGCAGACAAAAAGGATATCCTCGACTTTCGTACCTTCAACACGAAAGCACAAATTTACGGACATATGCACTACAACTACGTCCGCAATCAGAAAGGCATTTATACCATCTGCACCGGCACACTGGACAAAGGAGGCATCGATCACTCCCCTTCTTCATTCAGAGACATAAAGATAGATGCCAACGATCACCTCACAACGCAACTGCGTTATACTTTCATCGAACCGCAAATCGCTATTGTTTCTCCGATGAAGAATCAAGCAGCCCCCATACATCCGGAAACCGGCTATCAGCTTCCGGTCTCGGTCAACACCTATAACTCACAGGCAAAAACATCGTCTGTTTCTTATGTGCTGAGCAATCCGGAAGACAACCGGGAAATAGCCAAAGGCAACCTGTCGCCCCTCACCGACTGGAACTGGAGCGGAAATATTCAAATACCCGCTAACGAAAACGGAAAGAAACTGAACCTGACAGTGACTTCATCCTTCAACGACGGAAAGGAAGCGACTGCCACCAGTCAGTTCCTTTATCAGAAAGATTTCAAATCGACTGCTATCGCAGGGAAGGACTGGAATACCCTACTTCAGAACGCAAGTCACTCCGGTGGAATAAATGACTCCCAAATCAAACTCCCCCTGCAACTACAATGGACAGCGAACACAGGAAGTAACATCTTCATGACCTCCCCCCTCATCGCCGGACAAAGAGTATTCATTGCCACTACCGATGATAACACGTCGCTCAACACTTATATCTGTGCATTCGACTTCCATTCCGGCAAACAACTATGGAAGTTCCGCACGGAAAACTCGGTAAAGAATACCATTGCCTGCGAAAATGGAATCGTTGTAGCCCAGGATGCCTCCTGCAATCTGTACGCCCTCGACGCAGCATCCGGAAAACCACTGTGGCAACAATACATCAACTTAAAGAACTATCCCTATCTGACCGAAGGACTGACAATTGACAAAGGAATCGTCTATGCCGGAATCGGTGCCGGACTTTCAGCCTACGACCTGAAAACAGGAAAAGTGATATGGACCAACACGGACTGGAAACAACGGGAAGGCTCGACCCCCACGTTAACCATCGCCGGAGACGTACTAATCAGTGGTACCCAATGGGGAGGACTGTATGGCAACGACATCCGCACTGGCAAACAACTCTGGAAGCTCTCCGACAACGGACTCGGCAACCGAGGTGCTTCTCCGGTCTACAAAGACGGAAAATTATGGCTCATCTCCTCCAAAAGCTTTTTCCTGATAGAACCTCAAACCGGTAAAGTACTCCAGCAAAAGGAACTGTCCGCCAATCTGGACGTGACATCTACTCCACTCGTAACCGAACAAGAGATTATCTTCGGCAGCGCAGACCGTGGAGTTTTCGCTCTCGACAAACCGACTCTTTTCATCAAATGGAGAGCCGAGACTTTGCCTTCTCTTGTATACACTGCTCCTTATTCTTCTACGCCGCAGGCGGGAGTAGAAACAAGCCCTGTATCTTCACAAGGAATTGTCTATATCGGAGCTTCCGACGGGTATTTATACGCCATCGACCAGTCAACAGGGATTATCAAAGACAAGTTGTACTTCGGAGCACCAGTTTTCTCAACGATAGCCGTATCGGGAAACAGAATGATAGTTTGTGACTTTGCCGGCAATGTTTACTGCTTTGCATCTAACTAAATTTGCCGGCCTCTCACTCTTCCTTATCATAATGAACGAAACCAATCGGTTTACGTTTCTTATGCTGGGGTACTTGTTTCTGTTTATCAGCCAATTGCGATAAAGCTAAATAGATGCCGTCCAATTCTTTGCGGGTATCTTCGCTAAGGTCGTTGATTGCCTCCAATGTTTCCTCACCTATCTGATTGATCATTGCGAAAGCTTTGCAACCTTGATTCTCCAACTCTTGTATGCGCTGTTTCAGCTCTTCTATTTCTTCATTCTTGGCTTCACTAGCCAATACATATTGGCGGATACTGACAAAAGCACGCATAATATTGATATTTACCCTAATGGCTACTTCCGAATGCAGGACACTTGAAAGCATGGCTACACCCTGTTCGGTAAAAGCAAACGGCTTGTAAGCACTGAAGTTATACTGGGGTGTCCCATTTTGGGATACCCTACTGGATAACAAAGAGTTAGCCTCTTCTGTCGAGAGTTCAAACATAAAGTCAATAGGAAAACGGTCAATGTTACGTCTTACGGCACGCTTTAACAAGCGGGTTTCTGTTGCATACAATTCCGCCAAATCGAAATCGAGCATCACCTTCTGCCCTCTGATCTCATATATTTTATTCTGAATAATCTGCAGTTCCATTTGTGTTATAGTTATTTCTGACAAAGGTACTCCAAATATCAGTCCAAGCAACGATTCACTACCTTTTTATTTTCCGGAATCGGGCCTCCCCCTGTACAGTTTTTCCCACCCGTAGCGTTGTAATTTAAAGATTATCACGTATCTTTGCCCCTCAATCATAAATACGAGATATGGCTATTACAATCAAGAAAGTCTCTACAAAGAGAGAACTTAAGAAGTTTATTCGCTTTAATTACAGGATGTATAAGGGCAATCCATATTCCGTGCCCGACCTTTACGACGATATGCTCAACACATTCAACAAAAAGAAGAATGCGGCATTCGAGTTCTGTGAAGCAGATTACTTCCTGGCATACCGGGACGACAAAATCGTAGGTCGTGTGGCCGCTATCATCAATAACCGTGCCAACGAAAAGTGGGAATGCAAGAACGTCCGTTTCGGATGGATAGATTTCATTGATGACCCCGAAGTATCATCCGCACTCATCAAGACCGTCGAAGACTGGGGAAAAGAGCGCGGCATGACTCACATCACAGGTCCTCTGGGATTCACCGATTTCGATGCGGAAGGAATGCTGATCGAAGGATTCGACCAGCTCAGCACAATGGCTACTATCTACAACCACCCATACTATCCTGTACACATGGAAAAGTTAGGCTTCGAGAAAGACGCCGACTGGGTGGAATACAAAATCTACATACCGGATGCCATTCCCGACAAGCATAAACGTATCTCCGAACTGATCCAACGAAAATATAACCTCAAGATAAAGAAATATACTTCCGGAAGAAAAATAGCCAAAGACTACGGACAGAAGATTTTCGAGCTGATGAATGAAGCATACAGTCCTCTTTATGGCTATTCTCCGTTGACACAGCGGCAAATCGACCAATACGTGAAAATGTATCTGCCGATCCTTGACTTACGGATGGTTACACTGATTACTGATGCCAATGATGAACTAGTCTGTGTAGGTATCTCTATGCCATCTCTCGCTGAAGCTTTACAGAAATCAAACGGACGTCTGTTGCCGCTCGGATGGTTCTATCTGTTAAAGGCATTATTCATGAAACGTCGTGCCAAAATGCTTGATCTGCTACTCGTTGCAGTGAAACCGGAATATCAAAATAAAGGTGTTAACGCTTTGTTATTTTCCGATTTAATTCCAGTTTATCAAAAATTAGGTTTTATCTTTGCGGAAAGCAACCCCGAACTGGAACTGAACGGAAAAGTTCAGGCACAATGGGATTACTTTGAGACTCAACAACATAAGCGCCGCCGTGCGTTCATCAAAGAGATAAAATAAAAAAACAGCTATGGAAGAGAACGAATTGATACCTGTAGACAACAACAATGCAGTAGAG
>ENA-ORMJ01001264-ORMJ01001264.1-human-gut-metagenome-genome-assembly--contig:-NODE-1264-length-15845-cov-86.775807_pt1 | contig 15845 bp, 17 predicted proteins | sample MGYA00242100_ERZ508989 | MGnify/ENA primary metagenome ERZ508989 (study PRJEB26280, sample SAMEA2531403) | human gut metagenome | biome: human gut; feature: human-associated habitat; material: faeces...
CGTTAATTAACTCTCTCATTTTCAATCGATTACATAAGAATTAACAGAGTATTGAATTATGGTACAAGATAAGAAACTATTAAGCAGCAAGCCAAGGTTCGTTGAGGTTGAAATCGGTGATTACTTAGATATCCTAGTGATACCATTGAATAACAATGAAACAGAGTCTCTAATCTGCGACATGGTAAAAGGGTATGAAGTCTAACTTATTTATGTGTTGGAAAGTATAAAGGCAATGTCAGAGGATAAACTCTATACTCTTCTTCTTGAGTTCTTAAGAAGATGAAGAATAATGAAATTAAATTTTAGTCAAGTTATGGTATAACCTCTATTGGCATTAGCTGGTGGAGGGCTAAGTCTCATATACGGATAGGTAATATGAGGTGATACCGAATATTAACCATAAATTTATATGTGTGGAATAGTAGGATATATAGGACAAAACGAAGCATATCCAGTCCTGATAGCAGGACTGAAAAAACTCGAATATAGAGGATATGACAGTGCCGGAGTGGCACTCGTCAATGGAGAGGACAAACTCAATGTCTATAAGACAAAGGGCAAGGTCGCTAACTTGGAAGAACTCGCAGCAGACAAAGACTGCGGCGGCCATATCGGTATAGCCCACACCCGATGGGCAACACATGGCGAACCATCAGCCGAAAATGCACATCCCCATGTCAGTATGAGTGGTGACCTGGCTTTGGTACATAATGGCATCATCGAGAACTACCAGGTGCTGAAAGAACAACTCATAGCACGCGGTTATCAGTTCAAGAGCACAACAGATACCGAGGTGCTGGTACAGTTGATAGACTCATACTATCAGCAGAATGGCAAAGATTTGGTGTCAGCCGTTTGCCAGTCACTGAACGATGTTGTGGGCGCCTATGCCATAGCAGTCATCGAATGCAAGAACCCCACTCATATTGTGGCAGCCCGCCAGTCAAGTCCATTGGTGGTAGGCGTAGGAGCCGACAAGCAAGACTTCTATATCGCCAGTGATGCCACTCCTATCGTAGAATATACCGACCAGGTAGTCTATCTCGAAGACGGTCAGATAGCAGAAATCAGAATCGGTAAGGATATAGAGATGATCAATCTCAACCATAAGTTATGCGATTATGACATCAAGACCGTAGACCTCGACATCTCCAAACTCAGCAAAGGAGGCTTCGACCATTTCATGCTGAAAGAGATCTACGACCAGCCCCAGTGCCTGAAAGACTGTATGAGCGGTCGCCTGTTTGCGGATAAGGACAATCCATCCAACAACCACATCGTGTTGTCAGCCCTTACAGACTATAAAGACCGACTCATGTCAGCCAAGCATATCATCATCGTGGCATGCGGAACCAGTTGGCATGCAGCCCTCATCGGCAAGCAGCTCATAGAGAAGATGTGCCGCAAGCGAGTAGAAGTAGAATATGCCAGCGAGTTCCGTTATGGCGAACCCGTCATCGAATCCGATGATGTAGTGATAGCCATAAGCCAGAGTGGCGAGACTGCCGATACCTTGGCAGCCATTCAACTTGCCAAGCAGCACGGAGCATTGATCTTCGGCATCGTCAATGGCGTAGGCTCATCCATCGCCCGAGAGACAGATACCGGCATCTATATTCATGTGGGACCCGAGATAGGAGTAGCGAGTACCAAGGCCTTCACCGGTCAGGTAACAGTGCTCACTCTCTTTGCCTTGGCGTTAGGTCATGAGCTTGGCACCCTTTCCGAAAAAGACTATGAAGAGACCATCGCTGAGTTGGCAGAGATACCCGGCAAGATGGAGAAAGTGTTGGAGCAGACACCATCGATCTCCCGACTGGCTAAGGTATTCACCTATGCACATAATTTCCTCTATCTCGGTCGAGGATTCAACTATCCCGTAGCATTAGAGGGAGCCTTGAAGCTAAAGGAGATCAGCTATATCCATGCCGAGGGCTATCCTGCAGCCGAGATGAAACATGGTCCGATAGCCTTGGTAGATACCGATATGCCGATTGTATTCCTTGCCACTCATCACCAGTTGTATGAGAAGATCATCAGCAACATGCAGGAAGTAAAATCCCGCAACGGACGCATCCTGGCTATTGTTACCGAAGGCGACAAACAAGTCAAGGCGATAGCCGATTCCGTGATAGAAGTACCGCAGACCCTCAATACTTTAGTCCCTCTTCTCAGCGTCGTTCCCCTGCAGATACTTGCGTATTATGTGGCAGTAGATAAGGGATTGAATGTAGATATGCCAAGAAATCTGGCAAAGAGTGTAACGGTAGAATAAAGGCTGAATAAATCCAAATTCTGAAGGACATAGTTAAACATAATCATAGAATCAATGAATAATTTCAACGATATAAAAATAGCCGTAGCCGGAACAGGCTACGTAGGTCTGAGCATAGCCACGCTATTGTCTCAGCACCATCACGTTACAGCAGTAGATGTAATCCCCGAAAAGGTGGAGAAACTCAACAATAGAGTTTCACCCATACAAGATGATTACATTGAGAAGTATTTGGCAGAGAAGAAGCTGAATCTGACAGCAACCCTTGATGGCAAATCAGCTTATCAGGATGCAGACTTCGTGGTGATTGCAGCACCAACCAACTATGACCCAGTAAAGAACTACTTCGATACAACCCATGTCGAAGAAGTCATTGACCTGGTGTTGGAGGTGAACCCAGACGCTGTGATGGTTATTAAGAGTACTATTCCAGTAGGTTATACCCGTAGCCTTTACCTGAAGTATGCCAAGAAGGGAGTCAAGAAGTTCAATCTCCTTTTCTCACCAGAGTTCCTTCGTGAAAGTAAGGCTCTCTACGACAATCTCTATCCCAGTCGAATTATCGTAGGTTATCCTAAGATTATCGACCGACCTGAGTTTGCAGAGGAAAACGAGGCTATCATGCAGGTTACAGATGTGGAGAAGCTGAAGGAAGCTGCAAAAACCTTTGCAGCCCTTTTGCAGGAAGGTGCCATTAAGGAAGATATCGATACACTTTTTATGGGCATGAAGGAAGCCGAGGCAGTGAAGCTCTTCGCAAATACCTACCTCGCCCTTCGAGTAAGCTACTTCAACGAACTTGATACCTATGCAGAAGTAAAAGGTCTCGATACCAAGGCCATCATTGATGGAGTAGGACTCGATCCACGTATCGGTACCCACTATAACAATCCAAGCTTCGGTTATGGCGGCTATTGCTTGCCAAAGGATACCAAGCAGCTCTTGGCAAACTATGCCGATGTTCCAGAAAATCTGATTGAGGCAATCGTTGAGAGTAACCGTACCCGCAAGGACTATATTGCTGATGCAGTTCTACAGAAGGCAGGTTACTATAGCTATGCTGATGATAACAGCTATGATGCCAGCAAGGAGCACAACTGCGTCATCGGTGTCTATCGCCTGACGATGAAATCCAATTCCGACAACTTCCGCCAGTCAGCTATCCAGGGCATTATGAAACGTATCAAGGCAAAGGGCGCAGAGGTCATCATCTATGAGCCAACACTCGAAGATGGCATCACCTTCTTTGGCAGCAAGGTTGTCAATGACTTGGAGGCTTTCAAGGCACAGAGCCATGCCATCATCGCCAACCGCTATGATACCTGTTTGGATGATGTCAAGGAGAAGGTATATACCAGAGATATATTTAGAAGGGATTAGAGATAAAAAGGTTGTAAGTTGTCACTTAAGCTGTAAAGTGTATGTTATAAAAATATATACCTCTTCCCCGAATCCCAAATTTACGACCTCCTCGATGATATTGCCTTCTATTATATATAATAAGGTGCTCAACTTTCGCAAATGTCGAAATTATAGAAGTTAAAGCCATAAGCCAATAGAGGGAATGTTTTATGTTTATTTTCAAGCCCACAAAGGCTGTTGGCTATAACTTCTGAACTAACTAAAGGTTATTTTTGGGGAATCGTAAGCAGAAAATGCTAAGATTTGATACGAAATCCAAAAAATATTTGTATTTTTGCAATAATTTCGCCCTTTCCTAAGAAGAAAGGGTGACAAATGTAAAATAAAGACACATGTGCAGAGGCTGCGTGCCAAATAAAAACTCAATTATACAATTCAGATGATGCACATTATGAAAAAAACGACAAAGCTACCGCAACCATCATGTATGGTTGCAGCAAAAGACATAAAGTAGAAAGCGAATATGACGCAGGATTGCTTGGATTCTCCTTCTACAGCTGACGTAAGCAAACACTTACCAAAGGGCATCCACGTTACTGGGGCTGATGACAAATCGGATCCAGGTATAGAAGGAATGCCCTGGGGCTACTTGTTTTTTCACAACAAGACAGCCCGGGCTTTTGAGAAGGAGAAGAAAGACCGTAACGACCAAAACAATTCTACTATTCCTTGTTTCATTATTCATGATTACAGTTCTTCGATCCAGCCGAACAGAGCGTGAGCATCCAAGCAAGGACATTCCTTAGGCGTGGTGCCGGGCAAATCACGATGCCCCACGATTTTCGCCTTCGGAAACAGACGGTGAAGGCGAGTCAGTACATCAACGATTCTTTCCGTCTGCTCAGGCGTGCGAGTATCATAAGGCTGCGCATGCTCATTCAGTCCACCCTCGTAGCAGATACCGATAGAACAACGGTTGAAAGGTCTCGCATGCGCCCCCACTTCGAGCAGGAAGCGATGTTGCGTCATGGTACCATCCTTGCGGATGTAGAAGTGGTAGCCCACATCATAGAAACCACGGCTCTTATGGTCGCGTCGAAGTTGTTCCACACTATAGTCCTGGTTGCATCGAGTAGCCGAGCAGTGCAAGACCAAAAACTTCACGGAGTCGGCATTCATCATCAGTTTGCCGTCCTCCACTCTGGCGAGGAGTGTGCGTTCATTACGCACCAGCTCCTCCCCAATTGATAAAGGAAATCTTTCTTGAATCATTTTTTTGATGAATTAAGGAGTAAAGAAGTTAAGACAACACCTTTGTGGGTGCAAAACATTAAAAGAAAGCACTTGTGCACGAGCTTACGCCCAGTGCAGTCAGCGCAGCGATGATAGCCTGTACAACAGCATTCATGATAGATACCCAAGAAATCTTCTTGGAACCATTGTTGAAATTTTCATTTTGATTATTCATATGCATTTGATTTTAAAATTAAAATAGTGTAGTTTGTGCCTGCGCCCGATCGCACTCGGGCGCAGTGCATTCCTCATTCGGGATTATTCACCATCTCCGGTGCCTTCGGTTCCCTCAGTTCCGCTGTTCTCACCGCCTGCTGGAGTGTTGCCACCTGAAGGGTTTCCGCCAGTTGGAGTATTGCCGCCAGAAGGAGTATTTCCACCATTTTCAGAAGAGCTTGGTTTCTTCTTTTTGGCAGCCTCCAGATCGACGGTCTTGACGCCCAACTTTTCAGCCTTCAAGGTAGCAGCCTGAGCGGCACGGCTTGCCACAGGGGTAAACTCAGCCTTGTTGATGAGGTTCTCGAAGTCCACACCAGGAGAGAAGATGATGTTGATTCCCTTGATGTTGTCAGCCGAAAAAGCCTCGCAGCTCTCTGCACCTTCGCAGGTGAGTGAAAGCCAGAAATCGCCCAGCTCGTCAAGTTGTACCTTCTTGCCTTGCAAGAGCATCTCCACCAAGCATGCACACATGTCGGATACGATACCCTTTACCTTACCACGTGAATAACCACCATGGTCAGCAATGTGCTGCGTAAAGTTGCGGAAAGTCATCACCTCGTTAGCCTGAGCTTTGGCATAAGCCTTAGGAGCAGCCGTCTTGTCGACAGGGTTAGGCAACATGAATACAGAATAGTTAATCATTCGATTGCCCATCGCCGGTATGGGACTTGGTATTTGCGCAAGCAGTCATTACGCCCGGCAGAAGTTAAACTTTATTTCTGAACTGCGATGCAAAGGTACAACATCCAAAAGCCGAAAGCAAGGAAGAAAGTTGCATGAAAGTTTCTTCTTTCTTTCACCTTGAAATACAACATTTTATAACAAATAAAAGAAAGCATTATGGACATCAACATAAAAGGCGATCCTGGAACAGGCAATACCTTTCAGGAGATACATATAGGTACAGTACAGAACTACGTACCCAATGCCACGACTGTCATCAATAATAATTACGGTGACAAACAAAAGCCAGCAGCGTCAGTCGACAAAGCTATGGAAGGAGCAGAGAAAGAACAGCGCAAGGCTGAGATTATGGATTATGTAGCTCATTTGAAGCCATTCGTTAGCAAGGAGTGGAAGAACCGCTACGAGACCTTGTGGCATTCCATTCTTACCATACCCGAGGTGGAAGCCATTGTCTATGAGCCTGGCAAGCAGAAGAACACCACCTTCAATCGCAATCTCATTGCCAATATAATATATATAATGTGTAGTGAGAATGTCATAGACGAGCACAATGCCACGACGTTGACCAAAGCCTTGGAGCATGACAAGGAACATTCCGTACGCAATCAGTTGGGCATACAGCCAACCGATAGTTCTATAGCAGCCAAGGTGAGAAACCTGTTGGCAGACTGATATCCCCCTGACCCTTAAATACTAATTATCATGGAAATAGATATCAATGGAGATCCTGGCACAGGCAATCATTTTGACGATGTGCATATACAGCAGGTGGGCAACTACAGTCCCAATGCAAAGCAGGCCATATTCAATACCATCCATCAGGATAAAGCAGAAAGTCGTCTGGCCTGTTGGTTTCGCAAGTTGAATGATGAATTTGAGAAAGACAATAAACTGAAGAAGAAGTTCGACGACATTCGACGTTACAAGACCAAGCTTCCCCATACCATAGGTCTGGATCAGAAACTGAAGGATGGTGGATTCTCCGAGAAAGCCATCGAGCAGGCACGTCGCTTAAAACAGTATTTTGCCAAGAAATCAACTAAATTTCAATATTATGAATCTGCCCAGCGCATCGACAGCTACCTGTTTGCTAAGGTATGCAGCTGTTTCGATACATACGTGATGCCCCTCATCGAGCAGGCGACACCCCTTACCGATATCAAGCGGGCCGTCTATGAGCAGGTCATACTTCCTATCATGAATGAACTGAACGAGAATGGAGCAGCAGATGCTTGTCTCTGTTACAACGAGGACGACATCTTTGGAATGCTATATTATCTGACAGGCAACTGTCATATCAATTGGACCGACTATGATGTATAATCCCGCTTTCGACCCCTTTAATGGCATCTATCGCATGCTGAATATTCTTCGTCATTTCGGAGTAGGCGAACTCATCGAGGTTGACCGTCTTCGTATTTACGATTTCTATCTTCTCTTTCCCTACAAGACCTATAAGATACGTTTTAAGCGGACGGAGGAAAACTTCAGAAAACGTCTGACCCAGTACGTTGAGAAAAAGGAGAACCCCTATAACACATCCTCCAATGATCGCCGGCTCTTCGAGCGTCTTCGACCCTATCAGATGATAGCACTCAGCCATTTGGCAAGCTATGGACTGATAAGTCCTTCTCTGCTTTTAGAGCATCGGGTCAAGATCATAGACTTCGGAAAGATGCAGCAAGTTCTGTCACAGTTGGAGATGATGCCAGCAGCAGAGAGCAACATCATATCATGGCTGTGCTATTGTTTTCGCACCACACCCCTCAATGGAAATTATGGATTGAAATACCGAACCAAACTTTTAGAATCAAAATACGATGGCTGCTAATTTCTTTGTCAATCGACTTTATGTGCTTACCGAAACGGGCAAGGTGGCTTACGATGAGCAATTCCATCATGGAGTCAACATCATCCGTGGAACCAACAGTAGCGGTAAATCCACAGTTATGAGACTTCTCTTCTATGCTTTGGGAGGCGACTATACCCATTTTGTGCCTGAGGTGCGCAACTGTGCCAAGGTGATGGTGGAGGTCGCCATTGGTAAGGCGGTCATCACCCTCTCGCGCCCAATAGAAAAAGACAAAGAGGGCAGAATCCTGGGACAGCGGGGGATGACCATCTATTGGGGATCGATGGACGAGGTCTTGGCTGATACATGCGAATGGAATACCTTTGGCTACAAGACCATGCCTACCCGATGCAGTTTCAGCAATGAACTGTTCGAGGTAATGGATATGCCCATTGTGCAGGGGGACAACAACATCACCATGTACCAGTTGCTCCGACTCCTGTACATCGACCAAGAGTCACCTACATCTTCGTTGTTTTTGTACGACCCATTTGACAAGCAGACCAACCGTGAGACGGTGGCAGACCTGCTGATGGGTATCTTCGACTCCGACCTTTATGCAGTCAAGCTACGCCAGAAGGAGTTGGAGGTAGCCATTGTCGATGCCAAGGCTTCCCTTCGTTCCCTCGAATCCTCCTTATCGCCTGAGATGCGGTCGGTGGAGCATATCAGCCAACTGATTGAATACAAGAACCAAGAGATAGGCAAAATATCCGAAGATATCACCAAGAAGAGGCAAGGCGAGGAATTCAAAGAGCAGAAAAGAACAGAGACCGACAGACAAAAGGCAGAGGTTCGTCGTTTGAACCATGAGTGTGCGGCGGTGGAAGACGAGCTTGACATGTTAGAGCATGAAATAGAGGACTCCACGATGTTTATATCCGAGTTGGAAAGGAAGAAACTGGCATTGAACCATTCCGTCAACACCCGAGAGATATTGGGTAGTTTGCGCTTGGAGTATTGTCCCGAATGTCTGTCTCCATTGCCAGAGGACGTGCCGGATGGAACTTGCCGCCTTTGCAAATCGCCCATTGAGAACAAGACTGGCATAGCTCAGGCGAAACGTCTCATCTCAGAGCTGACGTTCCAAATCAAGGAATCAGAGTTGATACTCCGCAATGACGAGGAAAAGAAGATGCATCTCAAGTCCAAGTTGCGTAGCTTACACTCCCAATACAAGACGGCACGGAAAGTGCTTGACGAGATGCTGGGAAATGTACGCAGCAGTATGGCAGAGGCGATAGAAGACCTTATCTATAAGAAAGGCTTGCTGAAGGGTGAGTTGAGTCAATATTATACCTTGTTGGAGTTGGCAACGACATACGAGCAAAAAGTAGCAGAGCAAAAAGGCTTGGAAGTAGAACTTGTCAAGACCAAAAATCTGATTCAAGCCAAGATGGCGAGCCAAGACCAACGCCGTTCAAAGGTGTTGGAAAGAATGCAGGAGCATGGTGTCTATTTTCTGCACCACGACCAAGAATGTCAAAGAGCTTTCTCCGAAGCCAGCCCCTCCGAGTTTCATGTGGATTTCTCCAACAATATAGTCTATCTCCAAGACCGTTTCGCCAAGTACAGTGCCTCCTCCACTTTCTTCTTGAAGTTAGTGGCAAGGTTCTCCCTCTTTTTTGCCTCTTTGGACATCGATTGGATGCGCTACCCTCGCTTCATCTTTGCCGACAACATGGAGGACAAGGGAATCGAGAAAGAGCGAGCGCAGAAATTCCAATATACGCTGATAGACAAGTTGAAAAAATACCCTACGGACTCCTACCAACTCATCTACACCACCTCTTACATCACTGACGAGTTAGACCACAGCGAGTATGTAGTGGGCGATCACTATGACATCAACAACAAGAGCCTACGTAATGTGCGAAATGATAGACAATAGAAATTCCTCGAAAAATGAAAGCGGCTTCGATAGTCAATGAAGCCTATTTCGTGGAGCAATGAAAGCGGCTTCGTAAGCAGTTGAAGCCTATTGCATCATTCTGATAGAAATTATAAAAAATATAGCTAAATGTAAGCAGCCATCTTAGACCGTCTTGTGTACGTTAATAAAAATATATACCTTTGCCCCGAATTTAAAATTTGGGACAAAATGAATATAAACGAAGAAGACAAGTACTATGCCTCGTTCCTGCCATGTGACTATGTTCGCCATTTTGAAGATGGTACGGATGCTGAGGTAACGAAGACATCCCAAGCCGTCGCTTGATTGTTAAATTTTAGAAAATCAAAACTTTATTCAAAAATACTGGTACGGCTAACCCGCTGATAAATAGTGGGGACGCTGTATTGGTGGTTTACAGTATATGAAGTAATAGAATTTCTAATCATTGACGATTTTGTTAATTATGAAAAGATTCATTTTTAGCCAGTTGGCAAAATTTAGGAGATTGTTATACGTTGAGTCTTTCTCAGTGATAATAGTCGCTGTAGCTTTCATCGCCTTGTTCTTTTCAGCCTTATTCTTTATTTTTTGTGGAGATTGGCATTTCTCGACAACTATGAGCGAAGAGAAAGTTGGACAATTTGGAGATTTTGTTGGTGGTTTTATTGGTACGATTTTGGCATTTGCTGCATCTTTACTCTATTTGTTGGCTTTAAGAGAACAACGAAAAGATGTACGTATTAATCAAAGGTCTTTACAGAAGCAAACAGAGGAATTTCAGAATCAAGTTTCCGAACTTCAACAATCTCGTCGTGCATATGAGAAGCAATTGGAAATGATGAAAATGCAGCAATTTGATAGTAACTTCTATTCTTATTTCAATATTTATTTGGAGATTAAAACAACAATAACGGAAAAGAAATCAAATGGGAAATCTATATTGAATGATTTTCTAAGTCAAATATCTAATAATTTACAGATAAGTCAACTTTCAGGGAAGAGTGAATATGAGGCTTATGAGACAGCATCGCAAGAATATTGCAAAACTGTTATGTCTAACAACTTTGTTCTTTCTCATTATTTTCGAACATTTTATAGATTGGCGACTTTAGCTTTGTCAGCTCCAATCGGCGATGAAGTAGGTAAGATGAAGTATGTCAAAATTATACGTTCCCAATTGACAGAAGAAGAGCTTTTAGTTTTGTATTATAATAGCCATTCGAGATATGCAGGGCAATCAAGGCAATTGCTGTACGAATACAATATACTGAAGCATTTGTCCCCTTTACATAAGTTTGAAATTAGAAATCGCTTTAAGAATTACGGAGTTCAAAAATTAATGAAGATAGAACGCTTCTATGATTTCTGTTCTCCCAAGATAAAAGTTTTTATCAATGAGGTTTGCGACAATATTGATGAGCAAAATGCGGAATATATGTATGAACCATTAGGAATAGCAATCAACTTAGAATATATAGATGATGTATGTATATCCTTGATTGATTGCCATAATAATCAAGTCTTTCATGATTTGCGAATCTGTTTCAGGTATTTGTTGTTTGATTTGCTTTTCAATTCGCAAATGAGAGGAAGTGAGGGAGCGATAGAGCAAACTGATAATGTATTACCACATACAGATTTTGAGCAAACTCAATATAAAATTGATAATTCGTTGATACGTAAAATTATAATAGACAAAGACGATGAATAGTAAAACAATAGAGAACATATTTAAGTACCAGCTTAAAAAAGATGCTCGTACTGTTTCTGTGGCAACACTTTTGAGTAGTCGATATTTGAAGCGTATCATCTATAATCCTTATTACCAGCGTAATTATGTCTGGGAAAAAGATAAGAAAAGTTTCTTTATCGAAAGTATCTTTTTGGGTACGGAAATTCCTCCAATCGTATTTTTCAAAAAAGGAACACAAATAGAGGTGATTGATGGCAGACAACGTTTTGAGACCTTGAAAAGGTTTCGTGAGGATAATTTCTCATTGTATGCGTCTGGATTGATGGACTTAAAGGCTTTAGCAGGTAAAAAATATAGTACGCTTAGCTCTGAGTTTGAACAGGTTTTCGATGATACAAAAATCCGTATTTTCGAATTTGAAATAGTTGGAATACCTGATGTTTCACCATCTATTGAAGATAAGGTCAAAAAAGAAATCTTCAGAAGATATAATTCAGGTATAACACCTCTTACTCAATCTGAGGTAGATAACGCAAAGTACGACAAGGATGATTTTACAGATTTTTTCAAGAAAAAGTTGGAGGAAGAGGCTGTATTTAGTCTTGTAAAGAAATGTTTTTTCCAAAATAGCAACAGACAGAAAAAGGATTTAATTGCAGACATGACTTCTATGCTAAGAAAGTTGCTGGTTCTTGATAAAATTCCTATTTCTAAATATGCCAATTCTGGAAAAAGTTTGTTGATAGAACTACTATATGATAATTTTGTCCAAACTTGCAAAGAAAATGGAGATGATTTAGAGGCAATAGAGACTGGACTCCTTGAAGACATTGGCAAGGTTTATGCAATTTCACCTAATGGTAGTGCCAATTATTATGAATGCTTTATTTGGGCAATATCGATAATGCGCCGTGAAGGGATTACCTTTGATTTGAATCAGAATGAGACATTACTGAGGAAGCATTGTGAATCAAGTAAAGACGTGTATCAGACAGAATCGGACCATTATTACGGAAACATAATGGGGCGGTTTACGGATATGGCTCAATTGATGAATAAATTGTTTGGGTTAAAATATGAGATATATCTGCGAAATGCCAATTTCTCTCAAACTCAGAAGAACTTGCAGCAGACAGAGGAGCAAGCAGAATTGTCTATGGAAAAACTATCACAGTTGAGAATTTCCAAGCCAAGTCCTGTGTCTAAGCCAATAGACCAAATTCTGCGAGAGGTTCAGGAACAGAAGTATTTGATCAGACCTTCATACCAACGTCAGGAGAAAATCAATGCCACAAAAGCCTCGTCAATTATAGAAAGCATACTGCTGGGTATAAAATTACCGCCACTATTTATCTATGTACGTGAGGATGGGATAAAGGAGGTGATAGATGGCCAGCAACGCTTATTGACCATATTAGGTTTCTTGGGAGAGAAATACAAGGATGAAGATGGTAAGATGTCTTTTTCCATCAATAATAATTTCCGCTTAAAGGGATTAAGAATATTGCCGAATTATAATGGAAAAAGCTATCATGAAATAATAAATGAGGTTGAGGACACAATCTTAGACTTTGATATGGATGAAATCGAGATTCAACAGGAACTCAATCCTAAGTTTGAACCTACCGATCTGTTCATCAGATTAAATAACAAGCCATATCCAATCAAGCAGAATAGTTTTGAAATGTGGAACTCTACTTGTGATAGAGATGTAATTGAGAAAATTAAAGAAATTACGAAAAGATACCGCAATTGGTTTTATGCCATTATGCCAAAGCTTGATGATAACGGAGAATCTTTGGATAGAATGCAAAATGAAGAGTTGATTACTATACTTTCATTTTTGTGTTACAATAATTTCAAAACAGGGGATTTCGAGAAAGTTTTAGGCTTCTATCCTCGTTTGGAAAAGTTTACTTGTAGAATAAAAACAAAGTATGCTATAACCAACGTTTTGGACGGTTTGGAAGATAAAAGTGTGGAAAAGCAACTCTTTTTGAATGCCATAGATAGAACTGCATGTATTATAGATGTAATAAAGGATGTTTTGCTGGATGGCAATCCAAGTAAAGACACTTTTAATGATATACTAAACAAAAAAAGAATTTCCAATTTCAGTCGTTCTAATCAAGAATTTTACATTTTATGGGAAATTCTTATGAATATTGAATATCAAAAAGCTGTAGAAGTAGGTAAAGAACTGAAGGCGGACATTAATTCTATGTTGTCTTTATTGAAAAATGTAGATGATAAAGTTGTCAATGATAACTATGTCAATGAATTCATCCGCTCATTGAGAGAAATGCAGGAGAAATATACATTTAAAGACTGAAGCAATTATGGCAAAGGAAGAAACAAGAATGCTTGCAAAGCAATTCAAAAATGCTATAGTCAGAGATATGTCAAGTTTCAATGGCACTCAGTTTGAGGATTTTTGTCAGGTTGTCTTACGCTTGATTCTTAATGACGATGACATTCTGCATAAAGGATGCAATCTGAATGGCAAGCCTGTGTCTTATGCTGTAGATATAAAGACAGAAGACTGTAAGATTGTTGGGCAAAGTGGCACGGACACAGATTATTTCTCAAAAGCAGATTTTGAGAAGCCAATGGGAGATATTCGTGGTACCGAGAAGAATAATCCATTATGTGAAGTACTTTACCTCTTTTCTAATCAGCGTGCTAGCGATGCGCAACATATTGGTCTTGCCACTAAGATAAATGCAGAAAGTCCTTCTTTTGAAGTCAAGATTTACGATGTAGAAAAAAATGACTATGGATGGAGATATTGAAATGTTACAAGCTCTTCATGGTGATGCTTTTATACTTCATTGTAGAAAAGACTCTCATATATAAAAAGAGATTCGAAAGTTATAATTAAATGCTAAAACTATAGTAATGTACCTATTTCATGGCTTACGATGTGACTATAGTATAGAAGACTAAATTAAAGGAAACTAGTATGGAAACTTATAATAATGGAATATCAATGCAAAAGCATACTCGATCTCAAGACAAAGAGAGTGCAGACATAATATTTGAGCACAGAAAATTATCGGTAAATATGCCTCCTTATAATTGGCGTGAACTAGGCTTTATCGAAAATGTCGCAGAAGCGGATTTTAATGAATATTTCAATAAGGATATTTATCAAATACTTCCTTTAAAATATCTGATTAAAATTTTGACAAAAGACACAATTCGATTTATGAATATCTTTAAGCATTGGCAAGACCCTTATGAATTATTTTTGCTAAAACAAAATATATATGTGGAGGGGCGTTCATATAAGGAACGTCTCAACCATCAGTGTATGAGGTATTATGGGCAATGTTGGAGCCTAACAAAAGATTCCGATGCAATGTGGCGTATATATTCCAATCATAAGGATGGAGTAAGAATTAAAACAACTGTTGGTAAGTTAATAAGTGAATTGGAGCAAACAAGGGGTATGATAGCTGTAGTACCTTATTTTGGCAAGGTAAAGTATTATAGTAAAAATGAAATTGAAATATGGATGCAAACGAATTTGAATGAGGGGAGTGGGCAATTGTTTGATGCCTTAAAGAATTCTCTGTTTATTAAGCGTTTGGAATTTTCTCATGAAAATGAAATGAGGTTTGTGTTATATTTTGATGAGACAACCGACTCTGTAATTAATAGTGGGAAATATCTGTGCGATAATATATATGACGACTTTATAGATTTGAAAATTAATTCACGTGAATTCATTGATGAAATAGCTTTTGATCCTCGTTTAAGTAAAGGTGATTTTGAAGCTTGGAAAACTATGCTATCCTATCTTTCAGGAAACATTCCAATTGTGCAATCCGATTTATATGAATTTCAGCCAATTTCTATGTCGTTGAAAAGGTCGCCATATCATATCAATTTATAAAATTCAAAAAACTATGCAGAACCTACAAAATACTTATGAGAGAAAGTCTATTATAGGGAGTGGAGGTAATGGGAAAATTTGGAGGGTAATAAGAAAACCTGATGGGCACGAATATGCACTGAAGGAATTGGATGGTAGTCTGAAAAATAATAACGAAAAGAAATCTAGGTTTCTTGATGAAATTCAAATATTGATAAACTGCAAAGGTATAGAAGGGGTAATTCCTATTGTTGATTATTCTAACGAAGAACTATGGTACACAATGCCTTTGGCAGATAAGATTTATGACCATCTATCTTCTATAGAAGAAAAGGTAAGTTGTGTGTTGCAGATATCAGAAACTCTTATTCACATCCATAAGGCTGGCTATGCACATAGGGATATTAAACCAGACAATATTCTCTTTTATGATGGAAGATTTGTATTATGTGATTTGGGCTTGGTGGATATTCCCGATAATCCGCATAATTTGACAAAGAATACTAGCCGTATCGGTCCGATGACTACCATTGCTCCAGAAATGAAACGCAATGCCAAAGATGCGGATGGGAAAAAGGTAGATGTTTATTCTTTAGTAACAGTTAAAAAATAACTAGGTACAAAAATGCTAAGCAGATTTGCACCTAACGACATAGTTCCACTTAGGCAATTGTTTATCAAATCTGATTC
>ENA-ORMJ01001279-ORMJ01001279.1-human-gut-metagenome-genome-assembly--contig:-NODE-1279-length-15746-cov-11.388949_pt1 | contig 15746 bp, 11 predicted proteins | sample MGYA00242100_ERZ508989 | MGnify/ENA primary metagenome ERZ508989 (study PRJEB26280, sample SAMEA2531403) | human gut metagenome | biome: human gut; feature: human-associated habitat; material: faeces...
GGTGTCGCTTCGCTTGCCCTGGGCTATGTGCTCCATTGGGCTTTCAGCCCGCCCTCGTTAAATCCGAAACATCAATAAGTAAGTCATGAAAGCCCTTAAAGAACGTATTCTGCGCGACGGCAAATGCTTTGAAGGAGGCATTTTGAAAGTCGATAACTTTATCAACCATCAGATGGACCCCATCTTGATGAAATCAATGGCTGTAGAGTTTGTACGCCGTTTTGCCAGCACCGACATCAACAAAATTATCACCGTCGAGGCCAGCGGTATAGCCCCCGCCATCATGGTAGGCTATCTGCTCGAGCTGCCCGTAGTGTTTGCCAAGAAAAAGACTCCCAGCACCATGGAGCATATGCTTGCCACCAAGGTATTCTCGTTTACCAAGCAGCGCTCTTACGATGTGTGCGTGAGCAGCGACTACCTGTGCAAGGGCGACAAGGTACTCTTCATCGACGACTTCCTGGCCAATGGCAATGCCGCCAAGGGCATACTCGAATTGGTAGATCAGGCCGGTGCCGAACTCGTGGGCATGGGCTTCTTGATAGAAAAAGCCTTCCAGCACGGCGGCGACGAACTGCGCCACATGGGCATTCATGTAGAGTCGCTCGCCATCATCGAAAGTCTTGACAACTGCGAAATTAAAATAAAGGACGATGGCTACGACAGATAATACAACAACCAAGCAGACCGAAGTGGCCAAGAGCGGTTTGATATACGGACTCAACGACCGTCCGCCCTTGCGCGAGACACTCTTTGCCGCCGCCCAACACCTGTTGGCCATATTCGTGGCCATTATCACCCCGCCGCTCATTATAGCCAGTGCGCTCAAGCTCGACACCGACACCACCAGTTTCCTTGTGTCCATGTCGCTCATGGTGTCGGGTGTGGCCACCTTCATTCAGTGCCGCCGCATAGGCCCCGTAGGTTGCGGTCTGCTTTGCATACAAGGCACCAGCTTTTCATTCATCGGCCCCATCATAGCCGCAGGCTTGGCTGGCGGACTTCCCGCCGTGTTTGGTGCCACAGTGGCCGGTTCGGTGGTCGAGATGTTTGTGAGCCGCATACTCAAGTATGCCCGCCGCGTCATCACCCCCTTGGTCAGTGGCATAGTGGTCACACTCATAGGCATGTCGCTCATCAAGGTGGGCATCAGCGCCTGTGGTGGTGGCGAGGCAGCCAAGACTGCCGGCACCTTTGGTTCAGTTGAAAATGTAGGCATTGCAGCCCTTGTGCTTGTGCTCATTGTCTTTTTCAATCGCAGCAGCAACCGCTACTTGCGCATGGGTTCCATCGTCATCGGTCTCGTCGTGGGTTATGCCGTGTCGTGGAGTCTCGGCATGGTCGACTTTGGATCGGTGCAGAGCTATGGCGGCTTCAACTACCCCAACCCCTTCAAGTATGGTTTTAGTTTCGACATCTCGTCCATCATAGGTTTGGGCCTGGTATATCTCATCACCTCCATCGAGGCTTATGGCGACATAACAGCCAATTCGCTCATATCGGGCGAGCCAGTCGAGGGCGAAACCTTCATGCGCCGTGCCCAGGGCGGCATCTTGGCCGATGGCTTCAACTCAATGTTGGCCGGCTTGGCCTTCTGCTCATTCCCCAACAGTATCTTTGCCCAGAACAATGGTATGATACAGCTCACGGGTGTGGCCAGTCGCTATGTAGGCTACTTCATAGCCGGCATGTTAGTGCTGCTGGGCGTGTTCCCCGCTGTGGGCATCGTGTTCTCGCTCATGCCTTCGCCCGTGTTGGGTGGTGCCACCTTGCTTATGTTTGGCACAGTGGCTGCGGCCGGCATACGCATCATTGCCTCGCAAACAATCAACCGCAAGGCTACCTTGGTCATGGCCATCAGCTTCTCGCTGGGTTTGAGTGTTGAGCTTGTACCCGAAATTCTCAGCCAGTTGCCCAGCACGGTGCAGAGCATTTTCTCATCGGGCATTACCACGGGCGGCCTGGCGGCTATCATCTCTAATTTGGTGATACGAATTAAGGAGTGACGCCGTGCTCGCTGATGTGTAGATGCGTGTATACACACTGCTTAAAAGTATTATTTTGAATACTGTCTGCACACTGCACTAATTGGTTCTAAGTCGCTTGTAATCATACACTTGCAGTGTGTAGGTACATCTGCACTTTGCCTGCACTATGCCTGCACTGCAAGTCATGTGCAGGCACGGCTCGCCACAAGTGCACGTGATTGTGCCGCTTGTGTGCAAGTATGGCAGATTTGCTGTAACGGGAGGTAGGAAAATACGTCGCTCCGACTGTTTTTTCGCCCTCCCGTTGCTGTTTTCCCGCCCTCCCGTTGCCCTCGCAATCGCACCGCTGCTTGCTGTAGTGTAGATGGTAGTGTAGATAAAAACAGAGGTTGTGTACACGCTTTGCTGCGTTGATTATCAAAGCGTTACACGCAAAAGTGCAGAGTGCAGACAAATTGCACAAAAAATAATTGTAGTGGCCATTCATGCCGCGTAGTACGTGTTGCGTGCACACGCGTGTCGCCGTTCAAGTTCCATACGTACATATTTATAATTAAAGCCATGCGTAAAATATTGATGTCCCTTCTGTCGGTGCTGCTTGTTTGCACGTCGTGCAGCAACGAGGCCGACGATGCTTATGCCCATGAGCGCGCCTTCTTAAAGTTTCCGTATGCCAACGATGTGGCGCCCTTGTTCACCGCGTTGAACAACAGTGGCCAATGGTGTTGCATAGAGTTGGGCACGAGTGGTTTCCTTTTCAAAACATTCACGCAGTCGGGCTCATATCCTTACACGTCCGAAATTAAGAACTATGGTCAGCCGCAATGCGTGGCGGGTTTTGTGGTGGGCAAGTCGTCGCTGCCCGACATGAACATGCAGTACCCCGTAATAGCCTACGACCTGGTTTGTCCCGTGTGTTACAGTCAGCACCTTATCACGCGCAAACTCACCCTGAGTGCGCCCGAACAGCTCACCTGTACAAAGTGCAAGCACACCTTCGACCTCTCTAACAGCGGTTTGAGCAGCGATGGCAACCGTTTGCTGCGTTACCGCACGGCGCTTTACAGTCCGTCGGGTAGCGGCATGCTGGTGGTGATGAATTAGTTTGCTCGTTGCGGCCGCGAATGTGCTGAAATGCACAAAAAATAGGCTTATCACAAGCATACCTCCAAACTATGCACAAGAAATCGTGTTTTCTTGTGCATAGTCGTTTTTATATGCACAAAAAAGTGACTTTTCTTGTGCATAGTCCATTTTACAAGCAAGCTTAGTATCCTTCCTGTGCGGCACCAAGGCTTGCTTTTGCTGATTGATGGGCTGATGCACTTTTAGTGTAAAATAATATTGAACACCTACTAAACCCTTGTTTGTGCAGTACAAAAGACGAAATTCATAGCATTCCAGTGTATTTTAGCAAAAATTAAGTTGGCGGGGGGTATTTTTCGTTTATTGTTGTACCTTTGCGGCGTATTGATTAAGGCACAACTTATTGGTTTGTTAAGCGGACGAATTTTTAGGCTCAGTTCTTTTTCTTTATAGCGGCAGCGAAAGCATTTCTTACAAAATGGTCAACGTGTTTTGACCGCCATTGCATTTGCTTGCATTGTCGTTCGCTACGAAATGATCTTCATTGATGACAAATGAAACAGCATATTCCTTGAAGGGATTGTTCATGCTCATTATTGCCAATAAGCGCTTGTTAGCTCTATTAAGCCTGTTCATTTTACTTCAAATCCTGCCATGCCGAGCGCAGAGGGCAGGACTCAAGACAAACGCACTCTGTTGGGGCGCAACCACTCCCAATGTCGGTGTAGAGTTAGGGCTTTCGCCACGAACCACGTTAAACGTTGCGGCAGCCTACAATCCGTGGAACTTCAGCCGTGGGCGCAAAATGCACCTATGGGCTGCACAGCCCGCCTTGCGCTACTGGTTCTGCCAGCGTTTCGAGGGCCATTTTGTGGGTGTGCACGCCCACGCAGCTCAGTATTACGGCGGTTTCAAACAAAAACTCTACGACGGCTACTTGGCCGGAGGTGGCATCAGTTATGGCTATGCTTGGCTACTTTCTCCACACTGGAATGTTGAGGCCGAGATAGGCATAGGCTATGCCCGTCTGTGGTACAAGGAGGGTGAACGCAGCTACTGCGAAAAGTGCAGTATATCGCGTCGCCGCAACTATTGGGGGCCAACCGTGGCCAACTTAAGTGTGGCTTACGTGTTTTAAGCACAAAAGGCTCTTTCAAGCCTCGTGCAAGTAGTTCAACACATGGGTGTTACCTGTCCATTCGTACGCTGTGGCAGGCAGCAGCAAAATATCGTTTTTTTAATCATGCGTATTTTACATACATTGTCGTTACTGTTGGCTTTATCGCTGACGGCAGGGTGCGCACACCATAATTTCGAGCAAAATCGTGTGCATCTTGAAGCAGACATGTTGCCGCTGTGGCACACCAATGCAGCCGGTCGCGCCGTGGTGCACACCACCTTTGTTGTGCCGCGTAAGGCACTGACGCGCCGCCAGCGTTTGATAGTCGTGCCGCAGATGGTGATTGGTGCCGCCAGTGTGGTGGCCGAACTCACCCCCTTGGTAGCCGACCGCAGCCAGTTCAGTCGCAAGTTGCATCGCCGGCAGGTGCTCGAGGGTTACGCTGACCCTTACAGCCCCATGGCCTTGCATTATGACAAGCAGCATGTGGCCCTTCTGCCCTATGCCGACACATTGCACATGCCCCTTCCCCTGCGTCAGGTCCGCTTGCGTGCAATGCTCACCACCGATGGTTGTGGCCGCTGCACAGCCATCGACACATTGGCTATGGGGCGTGCAGTCAATGCAGTGGCCGACTTGCCGCAGCAACTGGCACAGTTTGCACCACACACATTTGTGGTACGTCCCAAGGTGGTGACGGGCCAGGGCGAGGCGCGCTTGCTCTTTGTAGTAGACAAGTGGGACATACGTGCCGACATGGGGCGCAACCGCGCCGAACTCGATTCCATGACAAAGCGTCTGCGCCCGGTGCTCACCGACTCACTTGCCACACTCACCAGCCTGACCATAAGCGGTGCGGCTTCGGCCGAGGGCAGCTACCGTCACAATTTGATGTTAGCCACCAATCGTGCCGCCTCGGCCCGCCGTTGGTTGCTTGAGCAGTTGCATTTGCCGCCGCGTTATGCCGCGCAAATTAAGGTGAGTGCGCGCCCCGAAGGCTGGCAACCCGTGTTGGCAGCCATGACCGCTGCAGGTTGTAAGGACTCAGTGCTCGTCAGCAACATATTAAAGCAACATCCGGGTGGCAATGACGATGTGCAGGAACGGTACATACGCCGCTTGGCCTGCTGGCCCGACATACGCGACCACTATTTGGCAAAGGACCGCCGTGTAACCTACACCTATGTTTACACTTTGCGCAATTTTACGACCGACGCCGAAATGCTACGCCTCTACGCTACGCGTCCCGATGCTTTTAACGAAGACGAGTTGCTGCACGTGGCCGACCTCCAGTCCACCGACACGGCGCGCATGGAGGTGTACCGCACAACCTTGCGCCATTACCCCCAGTCGGTAGTGGCTGCCAACAACTTGGCTGTGCTCCTGCTGCGTGCCGGCCATGCTGCCGAGGCCGTACAGACAGCCTCGGCCATTGCCCCCAATCGCCGTACCGACACGTTGCGTTGCACCCTGGCCTATGCCATGGCAGCACAAGGCCGTTATGCCGAAGCCCGTCAGGTGCTTGGTGCAGGTGAGGACTCATGCCTGAGACAAGCCCGCCAGGCTATCGACAGCATGGAATAAGTAGTTGTGCCTAAAAAACGGTGTGTAGACCGAATTAGTTAATAAAGCAGACAAGCTAAACGGGACAAGCAAGACTCCCGACAACGGGTAAATACAGTCTATACAATGACAAAAGTAATCAAACAAATGTTCGTACTCATGTGGCTGCCGGTGCTGTTGGTTAGCTGCATTCGTGACGAATTGCCACCTTGTCCGCCCTTGTCCTTGCATGTGGGTGTGGCCGACTACAATTACAGCAATGCGGGCAGCTTTGCCGACGAACCGATAAAGCCCGAACAAGCCCCCTTGTCCACCTATGTCAAATCGGTGGCATGGCGCATAGTTGATGTGCAAACGGGACGTGTGGTGGCCGAGCAGCACGTTTTTCCAGCTTCAGACACCGCATGCCAAGCCACCATCAACCTGCCGGCCGACTTGCCTTTTGGCAAATATGCCGTGACTGTGTGGGGCGGACTTGAAAATGAGACTGAATTGCCCGCGATTTTGCCGCTCGATGAGGCTGGCGACCCCTACCTCGTGTGCGACACCGTGCAGTACGATGCTTGGCATTATGACCACACCTTGCTGCTGAAACGCGTCAAGAGCAAACTTCACATTGAGGTAGAGAACCTGCCGCCGCAGTATCATGCTGCTGCCTTGTCAATAACTGAAACGGGGGTGTTTGCCGGGGTGGACGACAAGTTTGGCTACAACGGAGAGTGTGTGATGCGCAACAGTTCGCGGTTTGCTGGCACAGAGGTTGACACACACACCATTTTGCCTCCTTCGGTGGCACGCAATGCCACCCGTGTGGGCATTGGCATATACGACGAGAATGGCCGCCTCGTGCCGCAACTCGCCCCCACTGATGTGGTGACCACCCTTTACCGCAACACCATAACAGGTCTGCGCTATGTGTATGACACCGAAAAGAAAGGGTACGACATATATGTGCGCATCAACGACGAATGGGAGGCCGCACATACATTGGACATAGAATAACTCGATAGAATAACACGCAGGCGGAAATGCCGGGCCGACAAGTTGGCAAGCAAGCATGCCATGCCACATACACTTTTTATTATGGTAAGGTCAGACTGACAAAAACGTTCAAAAAAACCTGGCAAACGATCCTGTCACCACGTAAACTTGTCAGATTGTTTGCTAATTCCGCCAAAGCATAAGGATAACACATAAACTGGTGCTCAAAAACACCAGCTTAACTAAAACATTAAAACAATGAAGAAGTATTTCATTTCAGGTGCAATGCTTGCAGGCCTCATGTCGCTTGCAGCTTGCAGCAACGACGAAGGCGTCGTGGCAGACAACAATGGAGCTGAACAGCAATTTACCATTACATTGGCAAGCAGTGGCGACCGTGCCACACGTGCCGCAGCCGACCGCACGCTCGAGAGCGAAGCTGCCGGCCAAAGCATTGAGAAGGTAACACTCATAGTACGTTCGCAGGACGACGGTGCGGACAAGAACAAAGTGGTATACACCTACACACTCGACAACTGGAACGGCACAGCCACTAACTATGATACCAATGGCCATGGCAAGAAACTCACTTTTACCATACCCAAGGCCGACAAGTTGGGCGCTGGCAATTATGTTGTGACGGCAGTAGGCTACAATGAAGGCAACTACACTTTGAATTTGCCAGCCAAGGGCGATGTTTTAGACAAGAATATAACTGCCACCACACCGACAGGTGCCGAAGCCAAGGAGGTGTTTGCCGGCGAGCAAAAGTTTAACGTGACAGCCGATAAGAAGATTGATGGAACTGATGCCAGCAAGGCAATACAGAGCGTAGATGTGACCCTGCACCGCCAGGTGGCCGGCGCTTATGGCTACTTTACTTCAATTCCTGCCAAGATAGGTGAAACCGATGTGGCCAGCATACGCATGGTATCGCGCAGCAAGAACACGGTGCTCACATTCGGCTCATTCAACAGCTCATTTACGACAACTGATGCCAATGTGATGTATATGGTTAATGGTTCGGTGCCTGCCACCAAAACAGCCAAATTCCTTAATGGCGATGAAGCAAATGTATTGTTCAGTGCCCAAATAACCGACTGGTTCCCCGGTGGCGATAAGAACAATGATGGTGTGTACGACAAGAAAGACACCAACTGGACAAAGCACTACAGCGGTAGCTACTTGAAAGGCTCAGTGTTTGCCAGTAATTTTATCGTACCGTTCAGTGCAACGCAGGGCAAGTCAACCCTTGAACTGCAATTGCTTGATGCAACAGGCAATGTGCTCTATGCTTGGCCTGTGAAGTTGGACACATCGAATGCACAGGTAGGTAAGACGGGCGAGACGGCATCAGCCGATTTGTTTGGCGCAGGCACAGCCATGGGCTTTGCCGAGACTGCCGATGTGTTCAGCTTGTTCCGCAACCACATCTACTCAATAGGTATTCACAAGCAGGGTACCACCAACCCCGATCCCGAAACTCCCGTTCCTGGCGATCACCCCACTGACTTGAGCAAGATACAGAACGTTGTAATCCGCGTGAACGACAACTGGGAAGCTCTGCATCACATGAGCATTGACGAATAGTCTTATTGGCTTAAACCCTAAAATTACATACAAAAGGTTCAAGGGCGTTGTGCTGTGTGTGCAGGTTCTTGAACCTTTTTGCTTTAGAATATTTTTTGTATGGTAAAAGCATTGTCGTAGATGCCATAAATATGCGCTTGGGCGTTTTACCATACATCAATGTATTATGCGCAATGAATTATTCTATCAAAATATGTGCCTCAATCGTGGTGGCATTATTGTGTGGGTTGCTGCCTTCGTGCACAGCCGACACCGTGTTGGCAGATGAGGGTGCCACGCAAGACCATGTGAGCGTATGTTTGCAAACATCGGCTCGTGTGCAACGCACTACGCTGCAAAGCTCAGACAATGTGCAGCATGTGGAGTATGTGCAACTGTACATATTCAAAGGCACAGGCAGCGATGCCGAGTGCATTAAAAGCCTCGATGTAGACTGGCAACAATCAACTGGCCAGACGGCGTCGCAATTTTACAAAATAGACCCTAACATTTTCGTTTACGACGGAAGTACTACATACACCCTGCTGGCTGTTGGCCTTGACAATAAGCCCGGCGCCACCGCTGAGGGTGCAGGGCCTACTTACAATCTGCCAGCAGCCATAACCAATGGCACCACGCTCGGACAAGCCGTGGCCCGTTTGGCCACTGGCAAGACTGCGCACGATATGAACCATGCTGAACTCTTTGCCGGCACGGCTGAATGCGTGCCCCAACGTGGCAACAACTTGGTGACCATTGACCTGTACCGGCGTGTGGCCGGGGTGCAGGCTTATCTTAACGACATACCCGAGGGGGTGACCGACATCAAGCTGGTGCTGTATAAAGACCAACATAGCGAAGTGCCCCTTGTGGCAAAGCCCGATGCCGCAGATGGCACCTATCTGGACCATGGCACAGCCACAGCCGATGGCAGCACCACACTGCTTGACCTGCCGGTGAATGAAGGCACGCTGGCGGGAGTGGCCGTGACGGGCACCACGTTGAAAAAACGTGTCGGAACAGTGCTTGATGGCGCTTATGTGTTGCCGGTAGAGGCCTCGGCCGACCAAGGTACAGGCACGCTTAATTTGAAACTTTACAAGGGCGGTGTGCTGTATAAAACCTACCGTGTGGCGGTGGACGATGGCAAGACCCGCAGCTACAACTTTCCGCTCCGGGCAAATTGCTTCTATACCATCGGTACACTCAATTTGCAACAAAATGAGCCGCTCAGCTTGGGTGAGGCAACCGCTGACATAACCATACAGGTAGAGCCGAATTTTGAGAAAGATCATGACTTTGATATTCAGTAAAAAAAAGTATCGATGCGCCCGGCTGTTATGCGGGGCATTGGTAGCTGTGCTTGCAGCCTGCAGTGATGACATCGCCACGGTGCCGCCTCAACCGACAGTAGGTGAGGTGGACAGTGAAAGCGTTGTTGTGCCTGTAAGTATCACCTTTGGCGGCACTTATGCTTTACCCGCAAACACCACCCGCTCGGCACCACCGGGGGCGGCTACCGACCCTTACGATCCGAAGGTGGACGGCGAGGCCGCTACAGTGCAAACCGACCATGTGCGTATCGTTACCTTCAGACGCAAGGTGGCAGGTGACGACGAAGCAAGCAGCGAGGCCGTTGACGAGGCTGCAACCATTAGCGACAGTGAGTTCGTTTATGACCCTACCAATGACCAAAAGGTGACGTGTAGCCGTGCCTCCGTTTCGGACCACCGCTTGACGGCTACGGGCAAACTCAAAAAGATGCGCGGCTATCAGTACCGTGTCATTGCAGTGGCCTACAGTTCGAGCATTGCTCTCCCACCATCGCATAACTTGATACCCGCTGCCACGGGTGAGCAAAACTTGTTTATGCTTAATTTGCAAAACGGTACCACTCTGGCTGAGGCGCAAGCCGACATAGTCAAGGCCAATGTGACTGGCTGGAAGGAGTTTTTGTATGGTTCTTATTCTTATGGTCTAAAGAATGATGATTTCTTGAGTGGTTACCTGAGTTATGCGCCGCAGTTGTTCTATGGCGAGTGTCATACGGCTATGGGCAACCGTGTGGTGCATTTCAGAGAGCAGCAGAGCAATGGCGAGATAATTTCGAACTCACCATTGACGGGGGTGTTGTACCGCGGCATGGCACGTGTGGAAATGACACTCAGCATAGACAAGCAGAGCAAGGGCGATGTGCATTGGCTGGCTTTGATGGCCAACCATACCAACACCGCGGTCAAACTCAATAGCTACGATGCCTTTGCGCAGGCTTTCAACCCGATAACTCAAAAGCTTGGCAAGGACTCCTATACCGTGATAGCTATGGCTGAGGGCAACGATGTGATAGCCGAAGGCAGCACCATAACTCTTGGGGCTTGGGTGTTGCCCACGGCAACCCGCTTGGCACTGCGCGTGTTCTGTAAGAAGAACCTACTACAACAACCGCACGACTATCCCATTACAACCGCCAATGTGTCGTCTGCCGAACAGGGAACGGGCATTATCGCTCCCGACGTGAGCGATAACACCTATTATTTACGTCGCAATCAACTTTACAGATTTAAGGGGAAGCTCTCGACTATTACGGGAAAGAGCCAGTTGTGAGACTAAAAGCATATAAAGAACTATGATACAACGCATAAGTGTGCTATTAACTTGCTGCTTGTTGCAGTTTGCTACCGCGGTGCTGGCGCAAAGTGCCAGCGATACGCCTACGGCCGACGGACTGCTTGACAGCAGACGCACCGTGTGGTACGACCGCGATGCCAATGAAAATCAGCCAACAGTGTCGAACTGGAAGTATCTGGAAAACCGCCGGGCACTGGTGGGCAGTGGTTGCACGGTGAACAAACTGGTAAGTGCCGTAGGGGTGGGCGAGTGGGCCGACAGCTTGGGCAATATAACCAACGAGGACTTGTCGGACTATGCCACTTTCCCCTCGGTGCTTAAAGCGGGCGTGACGGTCAACCCCATAGTGAGTGTGCGCGATAAGAACAACTATTATGGCGAGGGCACTGAAGCTGGTTTTTGTGTGGTGGCCTCATCGGGGGCCAGTGTGCTTACCCTTGATGTGGTAAAGGCTATGAGCCTGGTGTTCTATCGCGATGGCGTGCTGGGTAGCACCATTCCTGTGCAGGAGGGCCAAAATGCTGGTGGGGTGAGTTTGACGCTTATCAAAATCCCCGGTTCGGACGAGGCATGTATATGCCTTACTGCCAAGGCGCGCGAAATATTTGACGAGGTGTGTTTGCAGCCCTCGGGCGGTGTGAACCTTGACTTGGGCATGGCACTCAAAATTAAATATGCCTTTGTGGGCCGTGTGACACAGACACTGCTCACCGATAATGGTGTGAAAGCCTATGGCGAAAAGGTGGGGACGACTGCCCCCGGGGCTTACATCAAGTCGGTGTCGGGAGAGAACCCCGTGCTGCTCGGTATACCTTTTCCGGTAACAGATGAGGAAAAGAAGAGACTTGTTGACGATGACCTGAACAACTATATGTCGCTCACTCCGTTTGTGGGATTGGCTTACATGGGCGGTGCAAAGATAGAATGTGTCCCAGGAGGCGAGAACGATAACGGACAGGAAGTGTTCAAGGCTGGCAGCGAGGTGGGCTTTAAGTATAAAAATGTTGCGTTGCTCGACCTGTCGCTCGGGTCGGCCGTTAACATAGAACTGTTTAACCGCGCAGGCAAGAATGTGCAGACCGAGACCCTCTCGGCCGGCGTACTTGGTTTGGGCGTGGCCACGGGGGGTGACGGCACGGCATCAATACTGGCCAAATGCGACTTTTCGGGGGCGCGCATAGCCTTTTATGGCGGTTTGAAAGTGGACTTGGGCGGTACGCGTGTGTATTATGGCTTTGTGAAGGAGGCCCCCGATGTGGCACACCATTGTGACATACGTCCCACTACCAACACCAATGTGTGCGACTCGCAAACATCATTCCAACTGCACAGCAATCCGGCCTTGTCGGTAAGCTGGACGCTGTTGCTGCAGCCCGAAGAGGCTAATGCCAAGGTGACAGCCTCGGGCTATGTGACGGGAATGAATGTGTCAGGCGAATACACCTTCCGCGCCACGGCAGCTGATGGCTGCCACGACGATGTGACACTGGTGGTGGATGACAACTTTGGGCCGGACAAGACCGAGTATTGCGGCACAGACTTTGTAAACCTTGACCAGGCTGTGTATGGCACTTATACCCTGATGAACGACCAGATACCTGATGGCTCGGGTTCGTTGGTGTCGATATCTAACCTTGAACATGCTGAGAACTTGCTCGACAAGGACTATGGCAACTATGCCACTTATGTGGGTGGTCTCGGTGTGGCCAATAATCTGGCTATTGCAGGTGTGCAGCGTACAGACGGACTCATGTTTGATGGCACAGCCGACCAACAGGGGGCCGTGAATGTGGGCTTCGTGGTGGAGAGTGACAATGAGGTGATTGATGCTAAGGTGTTGGAGTTCTTCCAAATACGTTGCTATAAGGATAACAAGGAGGTGTACCGGCATGTCATTAGCGAGAGCAATGCCATTGGGGCGGGTGTGGGCACCAGCACAAAAACGCAGAAGGTGCGTTTCAGCATACGTGTCGAACCTATTGACAAGGACGCCAAGCCCATACAGTTTGACCAGATAGTGTTGTGGAAATCGGGTGTGCTCGATCTTGGACTGTCAAAGTTGAAACTTTACTATGCCTTTATGGAGGATAGCAACTCGCCTTGTGCCAATGCGTTGAGTTGCGGGGCAGTGGTGTTGAGCGATACAACTGGCACCAGCATCAATGCCAATGCTTGCCAAATGGCAGGGGCTGTAAAGGTGGCGGGGGTTGACGATAACCTGAGTTGCCTGGTTGATGGCAATCTTAACACGGCCATGACCATAGTGAACACTGTTGATGTGGGGGGGGGCTCGGTAATAGCGGTGAATATGGGCCACACACTTGACTTCCGTCACCAGTTGGGCATTGTGGTGGACCAAAAGACCTATGCTCTTGGGGCTTCGGTGGGTGCTTGGCTCACGGTCGAAACCTATTATAAGGGTAAGCCTACGGGTGATAAGTTTACCGATTGGAAGGTGCTCGGGGCCAATGTGATAGGTTATGGCGAGAAGAATTTGTTGCTTATGCAGCCCAAGGAAATGTATGACGAGATAAGGCTGACCATAGCCGGGGTGGTGTCGGCATTAGACGTTCAAAAGTTTTACGGCATATTCCTGCGTGGGGATATTGACAACGATGGCATTCCTGATTGTAAGGACACGGAATCGTGCAAAACTACAATAAAGGACATTGCTATTACTGATGTATGTAAGGGCGGCAGCATTACTGTAAGTGGTACAGGTACCTCGGAAACGGACTATCGTGTGGTGATGAAGGAGCAAGGGATAAATGACGCATTTACGACGAACACCACTGGAGACTTTTCGCGAACTTATGTGATGTCGGTGTCCGGACGCTATAATTTGCTGGTATATGATGGCAGTGGCAATTTGCTGACCAGTGTGCCATATACGGTACACCCTAATCAGACGACTTGGCGCAAGAATGCCGCTACGGCCGACTGGAATGAGTGGAATAACTGGACGAATGGCTCACCCTATTGTTGTACGGATGTGGTCATTCCCTCGCAGGCGGTGCGTTACCCCGTGCTCAGTGTGGCCGAGTCTGAGGTGATGCGTGCTGACTTGTTTTGCTGCAACAATATTCATTTTGAACCGCAAGCGGCAGTGGGCGCACCACAATGTCTGAACTATACCAAGGCGTGGGTAGAGTGGGCGCTTGCTCCCAACCGCTATTACTTGCTTGCACCAACGTTGCACGACACCTATACGGGTGATGCGTTTGTGCCGGCCAGCATGAAAGGCGTGCAGACTGGTGATTACTTTACAATGCTTGATGAGACAAGTGCACCGCAAAACCGCTTTAATCCTATCATATACCAACGCTTGTGGAACAAGACGGCCCCTGGAAAACTGTTGGGTGATGGAACAGGCGAGCAGACGACTGTGGCTGTGACGCAGACGGAGTGGACCAACCACTTTAACCATCTGAAGCATTTGTATGGTTGCGGTGAAGGCTTTTCGTTGTGGGTGGATAACGATGCACTGCCCGCAACGCAGGTGTTCCGTTTCCGCTTTCCGAAGGAGCATACTGCCTATAATTATTACAATAACTATGACCGCACACAGCTTGCATTGCAGGAAACGGACTTTGACCGAAGTCGGGCAGGGCGCTTTGTGTATGAAGACGATGCAAACACCACACCGGAGAATTATACTTATAAGGGCTATGTGGGTGGTGGAGAAAATACGCAGCAGCGCCATGTGTATAAGGGAAGCGTGCCGTTGACATTGCACCTTTCGGGCGAAAAAGCGGGTACATTCTTTTTGGTGGGTAATCCGTTTCAGAGTTATATCAATGTGGCTCGTTTGCTCAAGGGCAATGCTTCTGTCATAAAAGGTGTGAAGCTTTACGATGGTAATACTAACAATACCGCCGTGTTGGCTGATGGACAATTGGTGGGTGATGCCATGCGCATTGGGCCGGGAGAGGCTTTCTTTGTGGAGACTGCTGAGGCTCAACAGTCGATAGACTTGGTGTTGAACGGTGGCATGCTGACCGATGAGGTGCCGGAGGAGGGGGCCGCCGCAGATGCTTTGCGCTTGACTCTGACGAGCAAGCATACGGGGGTTGAGGCTTCGGCGTGGATTGTGACGGGAACAAAGGGCTTGAAGGGCTCGGCCACCTTGTTTGATGCCGGGGCCAAGCCGCAGCTGGCTCTGTTCGCTCAGTCGCACGATGGGGAAGCTTGTGATGTGACGGTGTTTGATGGCAGGGCTTTGGACCTTGGCATATATGCGGCACAGCATGACACGCTGACTTTGCGCTTTGCTGCAAAGGGGCATACTGATTTGACGAACTATGCTTTGCTTGATCGTTTGAAGGGTGATGTGTGTGCGCTTTATCAGGGTATGACATTGACGCTGAACACGTGTGGAACGGATTTGGGACGTTATGCCTTGGTGGCTGCAAAGACAGCCGTAAAATGTGAAACTGTTTGCCATTCTCATTCTTTGAGGGTGGTGGGGCATGACGTGCAGGTGCGTTCGGACGCGTCGGACCTATGTGAGTTGCAGGTGTTTGCAACTGATGGACGATTGGTGGCCACATCGCGTGCTGCACACGCGCAGTTGTTGGAATGCCGTGGTGTAGAAACTGGGCTGTACGTATTGCGCGTAACGGACGTAAAGGGCAAGTGCACCGTATACAAAATGTGGGTGGATTGAATGAGATGTGTTGCTTGCTTTGCGCGTCATTTTGCATTTCACTCACCTTGCACTAACTTTGCTTCGCCAAGTTAGGCTGCACCTCAGTAAAGTGAAAGAAAAAGTACACTTTTTCTTTCGCTTTACTTTCGGTTTGCACTAACTT
>ENA-ORMJ01001313-ORMJ01001313.1-human-gut-metagenome-genome-assembly--contig:-NODE-1313-length-15401-cov-4.630197_pt1 | contig 15401 bp, 10 predicted proteins | sample MGYA00242100_ERZ508989 | MGnify/ENA primary metagenome ERZ508989 (study PRJEB26280, sample SAMEA2531403) | human gut metagenome | biome: human gut; feature: human-associated habitat; material: faeces...
CCGGAGAGGCTCACGAGGCCGGAGAAGGCAAGTCGAGCCGTCGGTCCGGTCGTGATGGCCGGAGTGGGGGTGACGCAAAGGGCAGTCGCGACCGTAAGAAACATGGTGGAGGAAAAACCTACGAAGAGGCCATGTCCGGCAAAGGAAAGGGCAAAAAAGGTAAGGATATGGGCGGCAAGGATAATGCACGGAAATTTGCGAGTAAGCGAGAGCAGACCGAGCTTGCTCGAAGTCTGCCGAGTGGGAGCAAATTATCCAAAGCAGCCAAACCGTCTCGTGAAGAACGGGGATACACCGCACCGCACGGTAAGAAATATACGAAAGACGATTGGAAACAGTTCTTCCAGCCACAAGACGGAAAGGACTTGGTAGGTGATGAGCCGGACTTCTCGGAAGAAGGATGGGCGCGTCGTTTCCCGAAAAAATAAGATAGAAAAATCTCCCGGTTACGAACCTAAACGTAACCGGGAGATTTTTTTATTCCGAATGCAAGACTTCTGATTTATTTAACGATGACTTTCCGGCCATTCACAATGTAGATGCCGCGTCCGAGACCGTCGAGCGACGTGGCTTGCCGACGCACGCAAACACCGCTGAGGCTGTACACATCCGAAGGGGTGGCAAAAAGGTCTTCTGCCTGTGTCTTGTCGGTAATAGCCGGACGGATGTCGGTTACAAAATCCGGAGACATGCTTCCGTAATAGTACAGACGGAAGTCATCGAATATACACCAATAGCTAGAGCTTGTTTCACTGCAGCGCATGCCGACTTTCAGCTTGGAGTCATCTTCTGTCAACTGTGTAACTACACCGTTGTCATAAAGGTCGGCTGCAAAATATAAGCTTGCAGCTTGCATGTTGTTCGGTACGTAGCGGGTCGGATTGGAGCCTACGGCCGTTTCGCTTCCGCCCAATTTCTTGGTTTGTGCCTCTGCTGCAATATTTTGTATTTTGGCTTCTTTGTCGCCGGCATAGATTGTAGCATTCACATCGTCTTGTCCGGCAATAAAAGCTTTATACACGTCTGCTGTGGTTCCCGGGCGTTGGAATCCTCGGCCTTTGAATTGGTAAGTTCCGGCTGGCAGTCCTGTGACAGTCTGGTTGAAGTCGAATGTATTCTCGAAGAACTCGCCGCAAGAGAATGATATGGTCGGTTTGGAGGACCAGCCTTCGCCGTCCGTGAGTTCGGCATCGGACATCAGAAATGTGATGTCGAAAGGCTGTTCTACGCTTTCCGGGGTGGCTTCGGCCAGGAATGCCATTCCGGCAGTCAGGGCTTCTTCCGTCAGAGAGGAGATTCCCTCTGAAGTGATTTCCGTGTCGCGGCTTTTCTCTTCGATTTCCGAGAGTTTGGCCGTCAGCGTGGCATCCGTGCCGGCTTCATCTTCGGTATGCGGGGTGTTTGCCAATGCTTTAATACGGGTCAGCATGTCTTCGAGTTCAGCTTTGCGTTCGTCCTTTACTGCGGTGTCGAATGCCTGAAGTTCTTCGCCGGACAATATGATCCAGCGTTGGTCTTTAGTCGAGTTGGCAATGTTGAAAGTTTCGTTGGTTATTCTTCCTCCGGCATTAGAACCCATGCATGGGGGATTGAGCGTTTTTTCCGGCCGGATAATCCAATAACCCCGTGCTGTGACAGCGGTGCTGCCTGTCCCGATATTGACATCTGTACGTCCGCGCATGAATTGGAAGCTTTCAGTCGTTGTCGGAGTTTCTTTATTGGTGGTGAGGAATTTGTTTCTGGATGTATTGTATGTCAGATATTGTCCTGTTCCCACGTTGCGAAGCTGATAATAGCAGGTCTTCGGGTTAAACGTGACATACCACGCCGCATTGTCGTTTGCCGCAGCTTCGGCAGCGGTCATTTCTTCGCATGTGATGGCGGTACTGTTGGGGTTGGCCACTAAATAAGATGTATAGAGGCCGGCTGTTTCGTCTTCGTTCTTGAGATAGTATTTTACGTGGTCTTCCTGCTCGAATACGTAGGCGGGGGTGGCAAATCCTCCGGTGGGGGGAAGTCCGTCTTCTCCGAGTGCCTGCGTAATCAACCCGTTGCCTATGTACAGCACTTCGCTTCCTGTGTCTTCATGTGCGCCGTTGATACCATAGGGCCACATGTGTGTGTTGTCCCCGGTCATGACTGCTGTCGGATTATTGTCCCAGAACCGTAGGACTGCATTGGCCCGTTCGCCTAACCAGTCGCCCCGGTCACCGTTGGCTCTTAAGTTGCCGTTCCACCATATTTCATGTTGTCCTACGCCTATGGCATGCCCCATCTCGTGCATGATGGTACCGGTGCGTTGGTAGCTGGCATTCGGGCCTACTCTCATCCACCCTCCATAGCTGCAGTCGGCTGTGGGAGTCCCTGCACCGAAACTAACAGTCAAATGTAGTCCTTGTATGCTGGTCAAATGGTTCCAATAGTCTACGGCAGAGCCTACGGCTGCATTGATGCGTGCATTGGCGTCGGCCGGTCCACCGTTATTGTAAGACCATGTTATCTTGCCCTCCGGTAACGTGATTACTTTTATTACGTCTCCATAGCCTACGGCGTAGCCTTTGGTCATGGCGTAGGCACGTATGTAATAAATGGTAGACGGTTCCAAGTCTTTCATCCAGTAGATGTAACCGTTGTTGTTCAGGTATTCGGTGGTGCGGTTGTCCAATACTGTGGGTTCGGGAGAGGTGCTCCAACAAAAACCGTGTTCCAATAAATCGGATGTGGACACGCCGGATATGGTGCTTCGTCCGAATGCCATCGTGGAGCCGCGTGCATATCGTGTGTCGGTTACTACGGTAGGAGCCGTACCGGTCGCGTTAGCCAAGGAAAACGCCAAAGTTGCTGTTTCCAATTGGGTCACGGCAAGTGCCAGATCTTCCAGACTGGCTTCTAAGTTATTTACTGTGGATTGGGCCGATTGGATGGCGGCATCGAATTCTTCTGCTCCGCTTTGGCTACCGTCACCGTATGCTTCAAGTGCCTTGTCAATGGCGGCTTGAAGTTCTCGGTAAGCTTCGATGGACGTTTGAGCTTCTGTGGTAGCTTTGCGCAGGCGGACGGCAACCTCGGCTATATTTTCGTCGGTGGGTGCTCCCACTTCCTGTTGAGCGGCTTGAATAGCGGCATTGAGTTCCGAGAGCACGTCCTTTTGCATTTTTTCGGAAACCAATGTTTGTGCCTGTTCGATGCGGCGTTGCAGTTCTTCTTGTATTTCTGTTAAATCATTGTTGACAGCATACAGCCGGAAGTTATCGCAGGCGATCCAATTTCCGGTAGCGTTTTCTGCTTTGAAACCTACGGTGGCTTGTCCTTCGATGACCGTAAAGGTCAGGGAGTAGTCATTGATGGCACCGACAGAAACTTGTTCATTATCCGCAAAGACATACGCTCCGCTTTGTGTGGCCGAACTGTTTTGCTGAATGTTTTGTGCGGCTACGGTCAGCTTGTAGACCCCGTTTTTCAGAGAGGTCAGCGTTTGACTGACATGGGCATCAGCTACTTTGTTACCTTGTCCGACCCATTGTTCTACGTAAGTATTACCGTCTTTTTTGGAAAAAGAGGTATTCGTTTGGGTTTGCATTCCGGCATTATCCCAGTCCGTGAAGTTGCTTTCAAAACTTGGATTCTTTAGGTAAGTGTCTGTGACTTCAGTCTGTGCATGCAACGTGTAGGAACTCCAGCAGACCAAAGCTCCGGCCATCAGGAAATGAGTAAACTTGTTTTTCATGATGCTTTTGTTTAGAATGGTTTGTTCAAAATTGAAATTAAGTTATAAACTGTTCGCAAATTTATAGTTTAGTATCCAATAATACAATTTTGTTTCGCAGAAACTTATGTTAAATATCTGCAAAGCATGTGGTTGATAACACAGCCGGACCGTCCTTAATATACTAAAGACGGTCCGGCCGGATAATGGGTTCGGGACGAAAGTTATCGTGCACCTATTTCTTGGATAAGACGTTCCGCCTTGCCCCATCGGTCGATGATGTAAAGTACATAACGGATGTCTACACCGATACAACGGGTCAAATCCTGTGTGAAAGTAATGTCGCTGCTCAAGGCGTCCCAGTTACCGTCGAAAGCCAGTCCGATAAGTTCGCCCTTGCCGTTGAACATCGGGCTGCCGGAATTTCCGCCGGTAATGTCGTTGTTCGTAAGAAAACAGAGCTGCATTTCGCCGCTTTCCTTGTCTTTGTAAGGGCCGAAGTCGCCTTTTTCGAAGAGAGCTTTGACTTCCGGTTCCACTTTATATTCATCTATTCTGTCGCTTTGTGCTACTTTATCCAACAGACTCGGCATGGTAGTAAAGTAGTTCTGGTGTCCGGCAGCACTGGTGTAGTCGTCTACGAAACCGTAGCTCAGGCGCATGGTCGAGTTCGCATCCGAATAATGCGGCTGGTCCATTTCCATTTCAAGTATGGCTTCGCAAAGCAGTCTTTCCTTTTCTGCCACGTCCATGTTGTACTGACTGATTTGGTCAGATACTTTTCCGCCAAGTTCCATCACACTCTTCAGGCATTTCAGTGCCATGTCATTATCTTTTTGTTCTTGGGTCAGCGTCAGATTGACACAGTTTGTATCGGTCAGGACCGACTGTTTGAACATGGCATCCACATAGGTACGGATGTCGTTATTGTATTCTTTTTCTATCGTCTGATAGAAGTCCGGCAGATATTCGGGTTTTACTTGCTTGGCGTAATTGTCTATCAAGGCCGTCATCGTTTCCTTGTCGACCTCCTCGTTCCAGTCCTTGTATTGTTGACGCAGACGGTTTTTCCAAGTTGCCTTGCCCGTTTCTCCTCCTGCGTTTTGCAAGTTGTCGAAGTAGAAAGCGATACGCATCAGGTCAGGACCTCCAAGGAAAGACTCGTTCAGGAACGCGATGGCGCGGTTGCCGTCTTTGCGGGCTGCGTACGCTTTTTCAAGTTCGGGAGCCAAGTTGCCGAAGCGTTCTTGTCTTTTTTTGCTTTTTTGTGCCCATTCGTTGATTTGTTGTTCTTGTTTTTTCTTCTGTTCTACGACTTTCAACTCTTTAAGCGCCTTGTTCATGCCGATACTGTTTTTCCAATAGTTGGAACTGTTGGCATATTTGGAAGCATACTGCAAACGGATTTTCGGATCGCTGTCCATCCATTTCTTCCATATCCCTTGCTTCACGCCACGTACATTGATTCGGGATTCGTTGGTATTCTCCATGCGTTCCACGATTCCGTAAGAAGAGAGATAACGGTTGGTACGTCCGGGATAGCCGATGGTCATACAGTAGTCTCCTTTCTTGAAACCTTCTAAAGAGACTTTTGCATAACGTTCGGCTTTCAACGGGCGGTTGTCCGCACTGTATTCGGCAGGCTGGTTGTCCTTGTCGGCATAAATGCGGAAGACACTGAAGTCGCAGGTTTGGCGCGGCCACATCCAATTGTCCGTTTCACCGCCGAACTTGCCTAAGCTTTGAGGCGGTGCGAATACCAGACGGATATCGTCGTATTGTTTATATACGTTGACATAGAAGGCGTTTCCCGTGTAATAGGGGCTGACTTCACAAATCAACTCCGGATATTTCTTTGCATATTCGTTTTCTATGGCCAGGCAGATGGAGTCCACACTGTTCCAACGCATTTTTTCTTTGGCATTTTCACCCAATTTGGCCATCTCGGCGGCATGTTCCTTGTAGTATTTGTCCAAGGCTTTGTTTACCCGTTTGGTGATATCTTCCGTCCTTTGGAGGATCTGTACATAAAGGCCTTTTGCTGGAAGTTCTTCCGCTTGTGTACGGGCCACGAATCCGTTCTTCAGGATGTCGTTTTCAGGTGTGGCCAAAGCCTGTATGTTACCGAAGCCGCAGTGGTGGTTTGTAAAGACCAAACCGTCCGGTGAGACTACGACACCGGAACAGAAGCCACCGAAACTGACCACAGCGTCTTTCAGCGAGGTGCCTTTCGTATTATACAATTCTTTTTCGCTCATTTGCAGTCCCAAATCCTTCATGACCTTCATACTTTTGGGCGAAATGTGGCTGAGCATCCACATGCCTTCATCGGCCTTCATACCGTTGAGACCACAAACGAAGGCGAGTAACGTTAAAAACTTTTTCTTCATATTTATCTGTTAAATGGTTATTTTTTGTTGTTTTCTATCTTTGTTCCGACAATGAGTTTCATGTTTTGGGCTTTCAGTCTGGCTTTGAGCCATTCCTCCATCTTCTCCCGATTCTGAGCCGATAACTTTTCTTTCAGAGTAAGACTTACCAAGGTCAAAGAGTCTTTCTTCGTACTGTCGCCGACAGTATAGGAAATGGTGCGAGAGATACTGACGCGTGCCGCTTCGGGGAACAGAGTCGCCATTTCCGCACTGACGGACTGGGCTTGTTGTTCAGTAGCTTTGTAAAAGTCCAATTCTTTCTGCAACCGGTCCCCGCGTTCCTGTTCATTGGCCAACAACTGTGCACTTTTGTCTGCCTGTTTGACGGCCGGATCGTTCAGCATCGACTTCAGTTCGTTTGTGCTGAGATTCTTTGTACCTTGTACGATGGACAGTTTGACGTCCTTTAATCCGAAGCGTTCCATCTGGCTTCTCATCCTTTCCAATTCTTTTTCGGCTATCTCTTCCCCGATGGTAACGAGGCGGATTTCTTTGGTGCGGTAGTCTGCCTTTTTTGTGATGACCTGCGTCTGATCGGACGTGACGACTTGTGTTACGAAATTATTGACCTTACTCATGAATATGTCTTCCCGGACCAGCGTATAGGTAAGAAGGGCAGAAGGTAGCATCGTGAGCACGGCTATGGTGATAATGATATGCTTCACTCGCTTTTCCCGCTGTTTGTCCACAAATACCTTCTTCTTGAAATCCAGGATGTTCACTCCTACGAACGTGGCCAAAGCAATGAAAATGGAATTGATGAGATAGAGATAGAAGGCTCCGGCTGCGTAAAGCCAGTTGCCCGTGGCCAGTCCGAAACCGGTCGTACAGAGGGGAGGCATGATGGCTGTGGCTATGGCTACGCCGGGAATGACGTTACCTCCGCGTTGCCCCGTGCTACATAAGGCTACGATGCCGGCCAGTCCGCCGAAGAGCGCGATGAGCACGTCGTAAATCGTAGGTGAGGTTCGGGCCAGCAGTTCGGACTGAGCCTCGTCTATCGGTGTGATGGCAAAATAGAACGTTGCCGTGAGCACACTGAAAATAGTGGCGGTGGCAAAACTGCGGAACGCCCGTTTGAGCAGTTCGAAATCGTAGATACCCACGCCCAGTCCCATGCCGACAATCGGACCCATGAGCGGAGAAATCAACATGGCACCGATGATGACGGCGGCAGAGTTGGTGTTCAGGCCCAGGGAAGCCACAAAGATGGCGAAAATCAAGATCCAGAGATTGGCTCCGCGAAAGTCGATACCAGCCTTGATAGAGGCTATGGTTTCTTCTTCCGGCGCCTTATCTTCCTTCATGCTTAAAAGTCTGCGGATAAACAGGTTGAGGTAACTCCGTTGTTTTTTGGGTTTATTTTCCATGATTTTACTTTTGAGGTTTACGAAAATATTTGCCGATGACCGGTAGGCTTCGTACCGGTAGGTCGTGTTTCAGGATATGTCCGACGAAGAGCAGGATGAGCACCGTGTTGATACCCAGTCGTGTCCATACGGGCCATTCTTCGGGCGTACAGGCCATGATGGCGTAGAAGCCTCCGGCAATCAGTACGTAGATGCCGATGGATTTCAACGGATATCGGACGGGGTTTTTCTTCTGTCCCACGATGTAGGACAGGAGCATGGCCGTGGCGTATCCGGCGAAACCGCCCCAGGCACATGCCATGTAGCTGTACGTCGGGATGAAGATGATGTTGACGGCAAAGAGGACCAAACAACCGGCAGCCGAGAACCAGGCCCCCCAAATCGTCTTGTCGATGAGCTTGTACCAAAACGAAAGGTTGAAGTAAACCCCCATCATGATTTCGGCTGCCATGACAATGGGGACGACACGTAAGCCGGGCCAATAGTCCGGAGCTATGATTCGTTTCAGGATGTCCATGTAGCCGATAACGCAAAGGTAGGCCAGCAGGGTGAAGATGATGAAGAACTTCATGACCGTGGCGTAGGTCTCTCCGCTGTTCTTGTCCTTAGCCTTGCCGAACACAAACGGCTCATACGCATAGCGGAAAGCTTGGGTGATCATGGCCATTATCATGGCAATCTTCACGCAAGCACCGTAGATGCCCAGTTCGGACTTGGCCGCTTCCGCGTCGCCGTACACCAACGGGAAGATGATTTTGTCGGCCGTCTGGTTCAGGATGCCCGCGATACCGAGAATCAGGATGGGCCAACTGTAGCCCAACATACGTTTCATCAGCCGGGTGTCGAACCGATATTTGAATCCTGTCAGTTCGGGAATGAAGAAGAAGGTGATGAACGATGTACAGACAAGGTTCAGGATGAAGGCATATCCCGGTCCGACAGACGGGTCATAAATTGCGCCCACCCATGCGTGGCGGACGTACAATGCCGGAAGCACGACGAAATAAAGGATGTTCAACGTGATGTTGAGCACGATGAACAGCATCTTCAACGCGAAAAACTTGATAGGACGGTGCTGGTAGCGCAACCAGGCAAAGGGAATGGCCTGAAAGGCATCCAAGGCTACCGTGATCGCCATGATTCCCACATATTCCGGATGGTCTGCGTAGCCTATGCCGGAAGCTATCGGATGGAGGAAAGCCAGTACGAGCAAGGCAAACAGCAGAGACAGGCTGCCCACCATGGTGAGCGTCGTGCCATAGACCGTTTGCGGATTTTCCCCCTCTTTGTTGGCAAAACGGAACAGCGTGGTTTCCATGCCGAACGTAAGGATGACCATCAAAAGCGCCACGTAGGCATAAATGTTGGTCACGATGCCATAGCCTCCGCTTTCCACGGTCATCTTGGCCGTATAGAGCGGGACCAGCAAATAGTTCAGGAACTTTCCGATGATGCTGCTTAGTCCGTAGATGGCGGTGTCTTTGGCCACCGATTTCAATTCTGCCATATTTCGTTCAGTTTGTTTCTATTATGCTCCGAAAAAGAGATAAGCCACACCGATGGCGGCCACTATACCTGCCAAATCGGCCAACAGGCCGCAAGCCACGGCATGCCGCGTGCGGGTGATGCCCACACTGCCGAAATAAACGGCCAATATATAAAAGGTGGTGTCGGTCGCGCCTTGGAAAATACAGCTCAACCGTCCCACGAAAGAGTCTGCGCCGTAGGTCTCCATGGCATCCACCATCATGCCGCGCGCCCCGCTGCCGCTCAGCGGTTTCATCAGTGCGGTAGGCAGTGCACCGACAAAGTCTGCATCGCCGCCGCAGGCTTTGACGACTGCGGCGATGCCGTCTGTCAACAAATCCATGGCCCCCGAAGCACGGAATACCCCGATGCCCACCAAGATGGCGACTAAATAGGGAATGATACGTACGGCTGTGGTAAAACCGTCTTTTGCTCCTTCGATAAAGGCATCGTACACGTTAACGCGTTTCCTGACACCGGCAGCAATGAAAGCGATGATGATGCAGAACAGCAGTACGTTGGCGATAGTCGTACTCCACAAGTTCATCTCTTCTTTGTCCAACCGGCTGAAGCCATACACGATGCCGGCTACGGCCAGACAGGCTCCTCCCAATGCCAGTACGACCACCCGGTTCAGCAGGTTGATGCGTTGATAAAGGCTGGTGACGATGATACCCGTCAGTGTGGAGGCAAAGGTTGCCAGCAGAATCGGGATGAACACATCCGTGGGCTGTGCCGCTTCCATTTGGGTCCGGTAAACCATGATGCTGACAGGGATGATGGTCAGTCCCGAAGTGTTCAGCACGAGGAACATGATCATCGGGTTGCTGGCTGTGTCTTTTTTCGGGTTCAGTTCCTGAAGGCCTTCCATGGCTTTCAGTCCCAACGGCGTGGCCGCATTGTCCAGTCCCAACATATTGGCAGAGATGTTCATGAAAATGTTTCCGATGACGGGATGGTTCTTGGGAATGTCCGGGAAGAGCTTGCAGAAAAGCGGGCTGAGGCCGCGTGCCAGAATGTGGACCACTCCGCCTTTTTCCCCGATTTTCATGATACCCATCCAAAGCGAAAGCACACCGGTCAGGCCGAGGGAAATCTCGAAAGCCGTCTTGGCGGAACTGAACGTGGAGTCCATGATGGCCGGAAACACGCCGGCATCGCCTGCGAAAACCAACTTCCCTGCCGCGATGAGGAATGCGATGCCGAAGAATGCCACCCAAATGTAATTCAGAACCATAGAAATCTCTCGTTACATGATTGAAAGGCAAAGTTACATAAAAAATGGGACGCATGCCCGTTTTGTGGGGAAAAGATGTTATCTTTGCCGCACAATGGAAGAAGATTTCGACATACGCCGTTCCTCAAACTCGTCTGCCGAGCGCGAGTTCGAGAATGCCTTGCGTCCGCTCCAGTTCGGGGATTTCAGCGGACAGTTGAAGGTGGTGGAAAACCTGAAAGTTTTCGTCGAGGCTGCCAAGTACAGGGGCGAGCCCCTCGACCATACTTTGTTGCACGGTCCTCCGGGATTGGGGAAGACCACGCTGAGCAACATCATAGCCAACGAACTGGGCGTGGGTTTCAAGGTCACGTCCGGCCCTGTATTGGACAAGCCGGGCGATTTGGCCGGTATCCTGACTTCGCTGGAGCCGAATGACGTGCTCTTCATCGACGAAATCCACCGGCTCAGTCCCGTAGTGGAGGAGTATCTTTATTCCGCCATGGAGGACTACCGGATAGACATCATGATAGACAAAGGCCCGTCGGCACGCAGCATACAACTCGACTTGAATCCCTTCACGTTGGTGGGTGCCACTACGCGCAGCGGTCTGCTTACCGCTCCCCTCCGTGCCCGTTTCGGTATCAACCTGCATCTGGAGTATTATGACGCCGAGGTGCTTTCGCGCATCGTGGAACGTTCGGCGCACATCCTTTCCGTACCCATCGAGCACGATGCCGCCATGGAGATTGCCGGGCGCAGCCGTGGAACGCCCCGTATCGCCAATGCGCTTTTGCGCCGCGTGCGCGATTTTGCCCAGGTGCGCGGCACGGGACGGGTGGACATGGCCATCGCACGTTATGCGTTGGAGGCACTGAATATCGACCGTTACGGACTGGACGAGATAGACAACAAGATTCTGCTTACCATTATCGATAAGTTCAAGGGCGGACCGGTAGGCATCACGACCATCGCCACGGCCATCGGGGAAGATGCGGGAACGGTGGAAGAGGTGTATGAGCCTTTCCTGATTAAAGAAGGGTTCATCAAGCGCACGCCGCGCGGACGGGAGGTGACGGACATGGCTTACAAGCATTTGGGGCGCAGCCGTTTCACGGCGGAGCTGCAAGGCAGTTTGTTTGACGATTAAAACACAGGAAAGAAATGATTACTTACAATACGGACGGCGTGAAGATGCCCTCCATCAAGAAACGCGAAAACACGGCCTGGGTGAAAGCCGTGGCTGCGAGTTACGGCAAAAGGGTAGGCGAGATTGCCTACATCTTCGTGGACGACGAGAAGATTCTGGAGGTGAACCGCCAGTATCTCGGGCACGATTATTACACGGACATCATCACGTTCGATTACTGCGAAGGTGACGTGATTTCGGGCGACCTCTTCATCAGTCTCGACACGGTGCGGACCAACGCCGAGCGGGTGGGGGCAACCTACGAAGAAGAACTGCACCGTGTCATCATACACGGTATCCTGCACCTTTGCGGCATCAACGACAAGGGGCCGGGCGAACGTGAAATCATGGAGGCGGCCGAAGACAAGGCTTTGGCTTTGCGTTCCTCGTTGGGTCAATGACGGGAGGACGGCAAATGTGGAAGACCTTGTTGTGCGTCGGAGCCGGTAGTTTCGTGGGTGGCATAGCCCGTTACGGGCTGACCCGGTGGGTCTCGGCGGGCAGTTTTACTCATCTCCCGTTGGGGACGATGATCGTCAATGTGGCGGGTTGCCTGTTCATCGGCTTATTGTACGGTTGGTTTGAGCGGGCGGATGTCTTGTCCCCCGAGTGGCGTTTGTTCCTCACGGTGGGCTTTTGCGGAGGGTTTACCACCTTTTCCACGTTCGTACATGAGAACTACATCCTTTTCCTTTCAGACAAGTTCTGGTCGTTTGCCGCATACGCGGTATTGAGCTTTGTTTTGGGGCTGTTGGCCGTGTGGTTCGGCCATTTTCTGGTACGTGTCTTCTGATTTGCGTCCCGAAAACACAAGATTGTCAATCTTAGACGTAAATCTTTTCCGGCGTTTCCCACGGAAAGGACTACTTTTACTCCGGTTAAACATGAAAGGGAAATGAAAAAGATTCTTTTTACGGTTGGGCTGTGGTGCCTGGCACTGTGCATGCAGGCTGCCGGGCATATCAGCCGGTTGAGGGCGGAACTGCAAGACAGCCGCTCCGATTATGTGTTCGTCGTGGCCCACAGGGGCGACTGGCGGCATGCGCCCGAGAACTCCGTGGCGGCCATCAAAGGGGCGGCAGACATGGGGGTGGACATGGTGGAGATTGACATCCAACGGACGAAGGACGGCGGTTTCGTGCTGATGCACGACGGGAGCATCGACCGCACGACGGAAGGCAAAGGCAACGTGGCAGACTACACGGTGGAGGAACTGAAGCGTTTCCGCTTGCGCCGGGCGGACGGAAGTCTTTCGGACGAGACCATACCCACGCTGGAGGAAGCCCTGACGGCTTGCAAGGGGGCGGTGTTGGTGAACATCGACAAGGGCGGAGATTACCTGTCCGAGATTGCGCCGATTATCCGCAAGACGGGTACGGAAGACCATGTGGTGCTGAAGGGGCGCGGCACGGTAGAGGAGGTGGAACGGCAGCTTTCCGGCTACAAGGACATTCTTTATATGCCCGTGGTGGATCTCGATGGCGAGGGAGCGATACCCTACGTCGCTTCGTTCCTTTCCGCATTCCGCCCACAGGCCGTGGAGGTTATTTTCAAGACAGACCGTTTTGCCAAGTTGTCCTACTTGCCGGTGATAGCCGCATCGGATTGCCGTGGATCAATACGTTGTGGGCGAGCCTGTGCGGCGGCCATGAAGACGAGAAAGCCCTGTCCGACCCCGATGCCCACTGGGGCTGGGTGCTCGATCGCGGGGCCACTGTCATACAGACCGACCGTCCGGAAGAGTTGATTGAATATTTGAAGAAAAAAGGGAGAAGGAACCTTTGAACCAGTCCGGTTCCCGCCGTGGAGCCTGAACGGTAAGGTGGAAAAAGAGGTTGTCTGGAAGATTTTATCCGGACAGCCTCTTTAATATAATAGTTTTTTATTAACTTTGGCGCAAATAAAATGAGAATTTAACATGCAAGAGCGCCATTCCGACCGCGAACGTTATTTTGACGAGCAGGCCCGTACGACAGAGAAATACTATATTCCTTATATCCGTAAATGTTGCCCGGAACTTCCGCAAGAGGTGTTGGAAGTGGGGTGTGGCGAAGGGGGTAACCTGTTCTCGTTCGCGCAGTTGGGTTGTTCGGTGACGGGAGTGGACATTGCTGCCGGACGCATTGCCGAGGCCCGTAAGTTTTTTGCCGAGAGAGGGGCGGAAGGTACTTTTATCGCATCCGACATTTTCAAATTGACGGAACTGGAGCATAAATTCTCCCTGATATTGGTGCACGATGTGATAGAGCATATCGACGACAAGGCCGGTTTCCTGAAAGGGCTGAAACGCTATCTTGCGCCGGGCGGCGTGGTGTTTATGGCCTTTCCTGCATGGCAAATGCCTTTCGGCGGGCACCAGCAAATAGCGCACAGCAAAGTGGTGTCTCATTTTCCGTTCCTTCATCTTCTGCCTTCTCCGCTCTATAAGGGCGTGTTGGCCGCAGCCGGTGAAAACGAGCCGACCATTCGCGAACTGATGAACATCAAGCACACACGTTGCCCCATAGAGAAGTTTCAGGCGGCATTGTATGCCACCGGCTATCGGGTCGTAGACCGGCAACTCTATTTCATCAATCCGCATTACGAAACGAAATTCGGCCTGAAGCCCCGTAAGCTTCATGGCTCGCTTTCCGTCCTGCCATACGTGCGTAATTTTTTCAGTACAAGTTGTTTCTATCTCGTGCAGCCCGAAAGAGGGTGAATGCCGTTTGTCAAAATGTCATTCCGACCTGTGCGTGGCTCGCGTATTTGGCGTAGGGTCGGGGAGTGACAGGAAATATCGCAATCTCGGGCTTCGGCGGGCATGCACGAAGATAGCTGAAAAGGCGTTGGACTGTCATAAAAGAACGGCATGCCCGGAATGGTCCGTATGGTTCGGGACGGCCTGTCGGCGTCGGTGGGTTTAGCCTTACTTTTTGACAGTACGTTTAGACAAGCCGGAGAGGTTCAAATAGAGGAAAAAGTACGTTTTGTGGTGTTTGGAAAACGGATTGGGAGAGGTTTTTTCCCGTTTTTCGTCATTTCATTTTTTCAATCTGCTGAGAATGATTTTTTTCTTTCAGCCGAATGATTTTTTATTCTCATGAGAAAAAACGGCATATATGCGATATTTTTCCGCATATATGCCGTTTGAAGTGAATATTTATGCAGCCATGCGTTCCTATCCTGTCCGTTTCCGCTTTGGGAAGATTCCGTAAGAAGCCGTTTAGGCTGACTTTTTGCCATGTCGGTCACGGCGAACGGTGACAGAATGAAAACGGCTCTCCCGTCATTCTCCCATACGGAAGTCGCTCACGGCAGTCTGTTGCAGCGAGACTTCCTCGAAGAGGCTTGTACACTCGCCCTTCTGGGGGCACTGGCTGGCGATGCCTACCCATATCTTGCTGGGATAGTAGTTTTTATAGAGCCGCACCATCTGCCATTCTTTTTGGTCGAGGGAGTAATAACTGGCTATTGTGCGCGTGTCCGACGAAATCTTCAGATAGACGGAAGGTACGGTGAGCCGTTCATGGTTGTTGTCATCGGAAGTCCCCTGGGTACGCACCGTGACGATACGGTGGTTTCCGCGTTCGTCCTGTTCAAAAGCGAACTTCTGCCACAACGTGTCGTTGGCATACACGAAAAGATCGGCCGCGTTGTACGTCCCCTCCGTGGTGAATCCCGGCGTCACTTTGGCCGTGAGCGTGAAAGGTTGGGTGTTGTCCACTTCCGTGAGCAGGATAGGCAGGATGGTGTTGCTCAACTGTCCGCCGTTGGGGTCGCAAAAGAAGTCGAGTTTCTCCGTACAACGGAATTCTATTGCACGTCCGTCTTTCACGGTGACGCAAGTGTCTGCCCCGTTGAGTGCACCCGTGAAAGTGATGCCATCCATGCGGACGTTGCAGGAAGCTACTTTGGCGGAAATCGCCGTAGTGTCGGCCGTGACCTCTTCCTCCATGTTTTTTTCCTGATTCTTTTGTTG